>Ga0247611_10010960_pt1 | contig 10553 bp, 7 predicted proteins | sample 177DNAGHGhighgp2_FD_192422 | JGI IMG/M metagenome (GOLD analysis project Ga0247611, IMG submission 192422) | Sheep rumen microbial communities from Palmerston North, Manawatu-Wanganui, New Zealand - 1770 DNA GHGhigh gp2 | ecosystem: Host-associated > Mammals > Digestive system > Stomach > Rumen ... | reverse complement strand
TACTTCTTCTGCATCTAATGGTGCATTTTCAGAAGCAATTAATAAATATATCGAATAAAAAAACTGTACTAACGTACAGTTTTTTATTTATACTTCTTTTACTTCTGCATCTTGAGATACTTTTTTTGAATTCAAATGTGATGATTCATTAATCAAATTCTTTAACAATATTTTTCTAAGTACATCTTCTCGCACATCAGCAATTAGAGTTCCATCTTTTGCAATTGACATTTTTCCAGTCTCTTCAGAAACTATAACTACTAAAGCATCCGACTCTTTTGATATTCCTATTGCCGCTCTATGCCTTGTACCTAGTTCTCGCGCTATATCCTTATCATCTGCAAGAGGTAGCATACACGAAGCTGCTGCAATTTTCCCTTCGCTAATTACTACTGCTCCATCATGAAGCGGAGTATTTGGTTCAAAAATATTAACTAATAATTGTGGAGATATCTCCGACGTCATACTAATACCAGTACTTATAATATCTTGTATTTTTATATCTCTTTCAATTACAATAAGTGCACCCTTTCTTTGTTTAGAAAGGTCGCTAGCAGCAATTGCAATCTTGTATATATTTTCTTTTTTCTTAGCAATAGAATCTTGATCCAGTCCTATAAACGATCTATAAAATCTGTTAGTGGTACCAAGTTGCTCTAACCCTCTTCTAAGTTCTGGTTGAAATACTATAATAAGTAGAATAATACCATAAGACATTACTGTCGATAAAATATAATTTAAAATCTTAAGTTGGAACAATCCACTTAAAAAAGTAATGGCAATAAGGACTATTATACCTTTTAATAATTGCCATGCTCTTGTACCATTAAGCAATTTAAATGCCTTAACCAAAAAGAAAAGAACTATTACAATGTCTATCACAGATGTAATTCCTGTAACAGGATTATTTTGAAGTGAAACCCAATATTCCTCTAAAGATGGTGGCATTATTTCGTCTACATTTGTATTAAACATATACTTCTCCTTTTTAAAAAATCTACGCAGACATAATAGTATAAAGCAATGATGCACATATTGGCAAAATCATTAATAAAATCGCACAAACTGCTATTATTCTTTTGGCAATATCCATTTTATCAATTGGTTTTTTATTTTTTGTTTCTTTTTTGGCTTTTTTAGCCTTCTTGTCAATCATTTTTGCACTTTCAACATCTTGATTAACGCTTTCTTCAACTGTGTTTTTCTTTTTCATAATTTCCTCTTTTCTATTAATCCTAAAAATCACTAATTATTATATCATATGAATTCTTTTTTTCAATATTTTGTCTATCTAAAAAATATATTTTAAACCTGTGTTTCTTTTTTTGATGTCATTATTATTTATCATAAAATCAATTAGCTTGTGATTACCAATAATAATAAGGAGTTTTTTGGCTCTTGTGATACCAGTATATAACAAGTTTCTAGTAAGAAGCATATTCGAAGACTGTGGCACAACGAGAATTACTACATCAAATTCACTTCCTTGTGCCTTATGAATAGTTATTGCATAACTATGGTCAAGTTGCTCTAAGTCTGAGAAAGCATACCATGCAACTTTTTTATCATCAAACTCTATTTTAATTTGTTTGTCATGATAATCGATTTTCTCAATTCTCCCAATCTCCCCATTGAATACGCCAGTCCCAGCCTCATATGTCAATAAATTTTCCTTTGAACCCTTTTCCCAAAAAATATCATAGTTGTTCTTTATTTGCATTACTCTATCGCCTTCACGAAAAATAATTTGCCCAAACTGTTTTTCAGCATTGTCTTCAGTTTTAGGATTAAGAAGTTCTTGAAGACTATTGTTTAGTTCTCTTGTTCCAAGCATTCCTTTTTTTGTCGGGGTAAGTACTTGAATATTTGAGAAAAAATCATAATTTCCATATTTTTGAAGCCTTCCATTACTTAAAGATAACACTTGTGATAACATTTTGTTTTGGTCATATTCGTTTATATAGAAAAAATCTTCTTTAGCATCCTCTTCATAATCTTTATTACCTATGAAACTAATTCCATTATTTACATTATGTGCATTAACTATAATCTTACTTTTAGCTGCTTGCCTAAAGATTTTATTTAGGGCTACTGTAGCAAACTCCTCAGATTCAATTAAGTCCTTTAATATACTACCAGGTCCTACAGATGGTAATTGATTTGGGTCACCCACTAAAATTAGTTTTGTACCTAAAAACACTGCCTTCATAATATAGTTCATGATGAATACATCCACCATAGACATTTCGTCAATTACAAGTACATCGCAATCCACGGGTGCCACATCAATATCTATATTTTCTAACTTATCTTCATCAAATTTGCCTATCTCTAATAATCTATGAATAGTTTTTGCTTCTTCACCAGTCGTTTCACTCATTCTTTTAGCCGCACGCCCAGTTGGAGCACATAAAACCACTTTCTTTTTGTGATCCTTATACAATTCTATAACACATTTAATTATGGTAGTCTTTCCTGTACCCGGTCCACCAGTAATAATGCATACATTATTGTCATTAATTTGTCTAATCGCTTCAAACTGTTTCTCCGAAAGTTCTATACCAATCTTTTTTTCTTGATTATGTATTTCTTCTTCAAAATTTTCAATGTATTTCATGTTCTTTGAATTATCTAATGCAAGAAGTTTGTCAGCAATATAATTTTCAACTTTATATAATTCCTCTAGAAAAACCCATTCTATATTATCAAATTCTTTAAAATGTATTTCTGCGCTTGCATTTAGGTTTACTAAATTTTCTTCTATTCTTTCTCTATCAACATTAAGAATACTTGTAACATATGAAATCAAATTTTCTTTTTGTACACATGTATTACCATTATAACTTGCAAGGATTAAGCTATATTTTATTCCACTTCTTATTCTATAGTCGCTATCCATCGGTATCCCAATTTGCATTGCAATTTTGTCTATATTACTGAAACTAATTCCATATACAATATCTATAAGGATATATGGGTTTTCTTGTATTTTTTCAACTGCATTCACACCCAGTTTATCATATACTCTCTTGCTATTGTTCGCACCAATTCCAAATTTTTCAAGGAAGCTAACTATTTGCCAAACCTCCCATTTTTCATTAAATTCTTCTCCCATTTCATATGCTTTGTCTTTTGATATTCCTTTGACTTCTGCCAATCTCATTGGTTCAAATTTAAATATACTAATCGTCTCATCACCAAATTTATCTATTATTTTTTTTGCAGTTGCAGGCCCAATCCCTTTAATCGTGCCACTTGCCAAATATTTTTCAAGTGAGTACTTATCTTCTGGCATTATTTTTTCGAATGATTCTATTTTAAATTGTTCTCCATAGTCTTGATGTATCACCATTTTTCCTTGTAATTTAACAGTGTCGCCAACAGCAACAAATGGAAGATATCCGCACAACAGTAAGTGGGTCTATATTACCCACATCCAGTACTGCAATGCTATAGCTATTAACTTCATTTTGAAATATAAAATCTTCTATCTGTCCTTTTATTTCCACAGTATCTCTCCTAAATGCAAAAACTTGTTTGTAATATATCACTATTATATTCAATTTTCAAGGATATTTTTGAATGTTATCTATTTACAAAAAAGAAACTATCCATTTTTATGAATAGTTTCCATTATATTATCTTTCCTCATCATCGTCATCTATACTTCTTGATTTTGGATTTGAAGTACTAGGTTCTTTGCTAGAATCCTTTTTAGGTAGTACTGGTTTGCTAAGGTCCTGAGGCTTATTTAATCCATCTCTAAATACTAATGGTTGAGGATTTGGATATCCCACAGTATCTGGATTTTTAGCTACAGAATCACTATAAACTTTCTCGCACTCTTTAACTAATTCATCTATTTCTGAAAGAAGCTTTGTGATACTTTCAGCTGTTCTATTTCCCCCTATTACAGGCTTTGGATCCGGTTTTGGATCCGGCTTTGGATCTGGTTTTGGATCCGGCTTTGGATCTGGTTTTGGATCTGGTTTTGGATCTGGCTTTGGATCCGGCTTTGGATCTGGTTTTGGATCTGGCTTCAAAATTGGTTTTGGGTCTGCAATAAGTGCTTTTTCATTCTTTCTATATATATCTCTTTTTCTTGCTTTTTCTATCGCTTCTTTAACCTTTTCTCTATTATATGCCTCATGATTTTTAATAATACCTTTGTTTTTATATGTCTCATGTTTTTCTCTAAATGTTTTTTCATCTATTAAGAACCACTTAAAATCATATGGGCTTTTTCTTTTTTCAGCTCTCCAATTTTCCATATTATCCCATGTAAGATCTGCCCAATACTTGTTTTTCTTGCCGTTCTCATCTGCTAGCTCAACTTCTGTCCAAGCATGTGGAGAATCATTGCTTTGACCAATAATATATCTAGTTTTTATTCCAACAAGAGCAGCAGCATTTCTTAAAATTTCAGTATACCCACTACAAACGCAAGTGTTACCATCTCTAAGTCCATTCACCAATGTTCTTGCATCAAAAATACGCTTATTGCTCTCCAAAATTTCTGATTTGTTACCTTGGTTAACTGCTTTATAGTCATATGCCATATGAGCTAATCTAGTATAAATTGTAGCGAATTTATCTAAATCACTTTCTTTAGGATCTATACCACTTACGATTTCATCTAATTTCTCCCTAGCAATTCTATATTGTGCAGTAGTATATGGATATTTTGCCGTGTACTCTCCATCTGTTCCAACCATTCTAACTTCAGAAACGCCAATAGATTTTACTAGTTCTTCTAATTTTTCAACTGAAAGTTCGCTCGCATTCTCTATTCCAATTCCAATCTTCATTGGTATTTTTCTGCCAGATTTTGCGAGTTTTTCAGCCTGTTCTACAGTAAGAAGTAATGTTCCTCCTTTCAAATAGTCTTTTTCAAAATCAAAAGTTTCGATATCAAGGTCAGAATCAAATTCAATTGGATTATGAATAAGATTGGCTTTTCCTCGAATTATTTCAGCATCTTTAATTGAATATGAAACCATTGGCGGGCACATTAAGTATCTCAATGGGTCAGTAACTTCAAAATCAGAATCTAAAAGCCATCTTTCTCTAATTCTTTGAAGAGTTAACTCTGAAAGTTTCTGCCCTCCTTGCAATGCTGTTAAGCCGTCAATTAATCTTTTATTTCCAACATGGAAATATGATTCTATATTAGGATTTTTGGCTATACACTTATTAATCGTTGGAATATCATTTATTCCTATATCATTATTATAAACTTTAAGTGCTGTAAAGTATAATTGATCTGCACCTCTCAAAGTCTTAAGATTGTTATTATTAAGTAATAGATCAATCACTTCAGACTCTTTCAATTCCCTAAAAATATCTATCGAAGATAAATCTATATCCTCTATTTCAAAAGCCGCAACATTTTTATTAGCTTTAACATAATCAAGGACATTTCTAAATGGCAATTTATCTAACTTTTTTGTTCTAATTCTAACTAACCTTTTTGCATTTTTTATCTGATTTAAATTTGCATATCTATCGTTAATACCTAAATCCTGACATTTAACCAAATTCATATCTAAAGATGATAAATCAAAACCAGAAAGACTAATTCTTTCTAATTTTATTCCAGGACCTATCACTTGGATTCTAGCAAAATCATCAGGTTTTGTATACCTAAGATTCATATGTCCTAAATTCAAAGCCTTAAAATTTGCCGAATTCATTATAAAATCGCCCTTTTCTCCACTTTCAATTTCAAGTTCTTTGATTTTTAGAGCTGATTTAGTTGGACCATTACCAGGCAAATTATCAAAATTTGTGAGAATAGAAATTAAATTTTGTACTTCACCAGTTCTAGTTCCTGTATTTCTAATAGTTATTCTTTTTAACAATTTAGGATAATTCTTTTCTATTGCAATAATATCGGCTTTTAATGCTGGAGATATTCCTCTTGATACATCGATTACTATTTTATCTGCTGTGGTATCATCATTAACAACATTACTACCATTAATCATTAATTCTCTTAAAATAATACTCATAAATCCTACCTCAATTCCTCATCTTTTTCTTCTACTACAAATTGAGTCTTAGGTGATACTTTTATATCATCTATTTTTTCTTCTACTCCACTTTCATCTTTTTCACCAACTAACGTTGTTCCAATTACCTCAATTTCTTCTATGCCATCTTTTTCTTCAAGACTTGAAACGCCATGCAATACACAATCCTCAAATCTAGCTACTTTCACATCATCCCATTTTATACTATCAAATGAAACAGATGTATTGTTTATTACCACTTTAGATGCTCTTGGGAAACTTCTTCCTTCGATATTCTCTCCTAGATTCATACAAAACACATCCAATGGTTTTGACGTTTTAATTTCAGTACAATCTTTAAAATCACAGTTTGTAAATTTTAGAACCCTTAAAGATGGTAACATTTCAAAAATACTATTTATTCTATCATCAATTACAAAACTATTTAAAGTTAATTCTTCCAAATTACTAACAGCTTCAAGTTCAGCTAATCTAACATCTGTAGGTTCTCCATTAAACTTTGTTCCAGGAAGAAAAAGGCACCTTACATTTTTTAAATCATCTGGTGTAACATCTTCAAAATCAAATTTGTTCACCTCAGGTGCTGCACAAATCCTATTTCTTAGTTCATGACTTTTTATTTCTATTTTTTCCATACACAACTAATGACCATAATTAATCTATGGTTAATTATAATCACTTGTCCTCCTTTCAATTAATCCAATTAAAATTATACCTCAAATAATTCATTATATCAATATTTTATGTAAATCTACATCATTATAATTTCTTATGATAAATATAATATAACTTATATACACTGGTTAAACAATAAAGTATTAATTACAATTTTATAACAAAAAAAGAACAAAGACTAGAGTTTGATAGTTTTTCTCTAAGTCTTTGCTTTTTATTTTATCCAAATATTCCGCGTTTTCTTATTGGTGGTTGTTCATTCATTGTTTTAGCTAGTTCTAACATAAGTATTCTCTGCTCATGTGTAAGTTTCTTTGGAGTTTGCACAATAACTGTAAATACGAAATCACCTCTCCAATTTCCATTTACACTTTTGAAGCCTTTATTCTTAATTGTAAATTTAGTACCTGTTTGTGTACCTTCTGGTATTCTATATTTCTCAATGCTACCATCAACCATAGGAATTTTTAATTCGGTTCCAAGTGCTGCATTTGTAAATGTGATTGGAATATCACATAACACATGCTCTGCTTTTCTAGTATAAATGCTGTGTTTTTTTAAATGAATAACTATATACAAATCGCCACTTGGTCCACCATTATATCCACTTTCTCCTTCACCTTTTAATACAATGGTCTGTCCTTCATCAATTCCTTCTGGAATTTTCACCTTAATCTTAACAGTTTTCTTTATTCTTCCCTTTCCTTTACACTCTGGGCAAGGCTCTTTGATTACTTTCCCTGTTCCATTACATGTAGGACATGTTTTTTGAGTTTGCATTTGTCCAAATGGCGTTGTAACAACTTGTCTTATTTTTCCTGAGCCATTACATGCTGAGCATTTTTCTGCACCAGTGCCAGACTTAGCGCCACTTCCCTTACATGATACACACACTTCATTACGATTGATGCTAATTTCTTTTTCTGTTCCTTTGTATGCTTCTTCAAAAGTGATATCTATATTAACTTTTAAATCATTACCACGTCTTACACTATTTGAACTTCTAGCTCTTGAAGATCCACCACCGAAAAATGATGAAAAAATATCTCCTAAATCACTAAAATCTCCAAAATCAGAAAAACCTCCAAATCCATCAAAGCCACTACCATATGAATAGTACCCACCACCTTGGCCTCCTGCTCCTGGAGCATTGAACCCAAATTGGTCATACATTTGCCTTTTCTGCTTGTCCGACAAAACTTCATATGCTTCATTTACTTCTTTGAATTTCTTTTCCGCTTCTTCTTTATTATCTGGATTTGCATCTGGATGGTATTTTTTAGCAAGTTTTCTAAATGCTTTTTTTAAATCTTCATCTGATGCATTTCTGTCAACTCCTAAGACCTCGTAATAGTCTCTTTTTTGTGCCACTTGACTTTCCTCCTTAATAACATGATGGCTATATCGAGGATAGATTTTGACGTCTATCCTCTTTTATAACCATCACATTTTAGTTATTGTCATCATTATTATCATCTTCAACTTTATAATCTGCGTCATAAACTGTTCCTTCTTTTACATCGTCAGATGTAGTTCCAGCACCACCTTGTGCTTGTGCTCCATTTTCTTTATAAAGTTTTTCTGATAATTCATAGAATGATTTTGTAAGTTTTTCTTTAGCTGCTTCAATTTCTTCTGTGTTATTTGTCTCTAATGCTTTTTTAACATTCTCTATTTCAGCTTCTACCTTAGATTTTTCTTCAGCGCTAATTTTGTCACCTAATTTTTCTAAAGTATCTTGACTTGTATAAACAATGCTTTCAGCTTCATTTTTAAGTTCTACTTCTTTTCTTCTCTTTTGATCTTCAGCAGCATGTGCTTCAGCATCTTTGATTGCTTCATTTATATCATCTTCTGAAAGATTTGTACTTGCAGTAATTGATACTTCTTGCTTATTTCCTGTAGCTTGATCCTTTGCAGATACGTGAACTATACCATTAGCATCAATATCGAAAGTAACTTCGATTTGTGGTACTCCTCTTGGTGCTGGTGGGATTCCTGTAAGTTGGAATCTTCCAAGTGTTTTATTGTATGCAGCCATCTCTCTTTCACCTTGAAGTACGTGTACTTCAACTGAAGTTTGTCCATCTCCAGCTGTAGAGAATACTTGTGATTTTTTAGTAGGTATTGTAGTATTTCTTTCGATTAGTTTTGTGAATACTCCACCATATGTTTCAATACCAAGTGATAATGGAGTTACATCTAAAAGAACTAAGTCTTTAACATCTCCTGCTAAAACACCACCTTGAATTGCTGCACCCATAGCAACACATTCATCAGGGTTAACTCCTTTATCAGCATCTTTTCCAGTAATTCTCTTAACCATTTCTTGAACGCATGGTACTCTTGTTGATCCACCAACAAGTAATACTTTGTGAATATCATCAGCTGTAACTCCAGCATCCTTCATAGCTTGTTCAACTGGAACTCTAGTTTCTTCAACAAATTTTGAAATTAGTTCTTCGAATTTAGCTCTTGTAAGTGATATATCTAAATGCTTAGGTCCTGAACTATCAGCTGTGATAAATGGTAAATTAATTTGAGTTTGTTGCATTCCTGAAAGCTCAATCTTAGCTTTTTCAGCAGCTTCTTTAAGTCTTTGCATTGCCATTTTATCTTTTGATAAATCTATTCCATCAGATTTTTTGAATTCAGAAACAAGGTAGTCTATAATAGCTTGATCGAAATCATCACCACCTAAGTGAGTGTTACCATTTGTAGCCAAAACTTCAAATACACCATCACCAATATCTAGAATAGATACATCAAATGTTCCTCCACCTAAGTCATATATCATAATTTTTTGATCAGTTTCTTTGTCCATACCATATGCAAGAGCTGCAGCTGTTGGCTCATTTATAATTCTTAAAACTTCAAGTCCAGCTATTCTACCAGCATCCTTTGTTGCTTGTCTTTGGCTGTCGCTGAAGTATGCAGGAACTGTGATAACAGCTTGTGTAACTGTTGTTCCTAAATAATTTTCAGCATCAGCTTTAAGCTTTTGAAGAATCATTGCTGAAATCTCTTGTGGTGAGAATTCATCTCCTTCAATTTTAACCTTTTCGTTTGTTCCCATTTTTCTTTTTATTGATATAACTGTATTATCTGGGTTTGTAACAGCTTGACGTTTTGCAATTTGTCCAACCAATCTTTCTCCATTTTTTGAGAAAGCTACAACAGAAGGGGTTGTTCTATTTCCTTCTGCATTAGGTATTACAACAGCTTTTCCACCTTCCATAACGGAAACGCATGAGTTTGTTGTTCCTAAGTCAATACCAATGATTTTTCCCATTTTGAAATCCTCCCTTATATTCATGTATAATAATTCTTATCTTTTGTTATCTTTTGTTTTCTTTTTATAATAATTTATAGTTTAACTATAAAAATTTAATGACATTTTAATTTGCAACAATGACCATAGAATATCTTACTACTTTGTTTCCTATCTTATAGCCTTTTCTGTATTCTTGTACAATTTCTTGCTCACCTTTAGTTTTATCTTCTATGTGACTAACCGCTTCATGATACTGTGGGTCAAATCTTTTCCCAACAGATTCTATTTCTTCAAGTCCCAATGATTTAAGTGCTTCTGCGAACTGTCTTGATACAAGTTTAACTCCATCTTGATATTGAGTATCCTCTGTTTTTGCCTCTGCTGCTTTTTCAAGATTATCCATTATTGGAAGCATGGTTGTTAGTACATCTCCTGTTACCATTCCATAAATGTTTTCTTTTTCTTTTTGAGTCCTTTTTTTGTAGTTCTCAAACTCAGCAAGCATTCTTTTAAATCTATCTTCTAAGTCTTTTATCTCTTCTGTAGCTTTTGCTAGTGCATCTACTTCTTCG
>Ga0247611_10010959_pt1 | contig 10553 bp, 16 predicted proteins | sample 177DNAGHGhighgp2_FD_192422 | JGI IMG/M metagenome (GOLD analysis project Ga0247611, IMG submission 192422) | Sheep rumen microbial communities from Palmerston North, Manawatu-Wanganui, New Zealand - 1770 DNA GHGhigh gp2 | ecosystem: Host-associated > Mammals > Digestive system > Stomach > Rumen... | reverse complement strand
TGGGACTGCTGCTGGCAATTTTACGCGCTGTTCCTCGGCGCGGAATTCTTCGACTGGCTGTTCATCGACACCATTTGGGTCGCCCTGTCCGACTGGTGGCTGATCCCCGGCACGGAGGATCTCAACGGCACCTGGCACAGCGTCCGTGTGAAGCAGTGGAAGCTGCTGAAGCTGATCCCGTTCTCGGTGCCGCTGGCGGCGGCAGTGGGCGGGTTATACTGGCTGATCGGAAGAATGATGTAAGCGTTGGGGGGATACTGGATGAAGAAGCACATGAAGGCCGCGCTACTCTGCGGCATCCTGGGCTGCCTGTGCTACGGCGGCGGGGACTGGCTGATGATGTATGGCAATCCCGCCTATCATGGCACATTGTCCTGGCTGACCGAAGGCATTGCGGTGATCCCGCAGGGACGATACAACCTGGCGATGGCGCTGGCCTTTCCCGGGATCATCCTGTACGGCATCGCACTGTTTGCGGTGGAGGGATATATCAAAGAAGAAAAGCATCGCAGAATCTACCACTGGCTCAACGCCTTCGGACTGACACCCTGGATTGCCCTGCACCTGTTCTACGTCATGATCCTGACGCTGTTTGCCTGGATGAACGGGAATGGCTACGCAACGGAGGCGCTGCCCGTCTGCGAGGGGCTGTTCTCCCGGCTTTCCTGGCTTGTGCCCGTATCCGAAGCGCTGATGCTGCCGGTGTTCCTGTACTGGTTCTGGCTGCAGCTCCGTGGCAAAACGGTTTTCCCCAAGGGAATGGCCTTCACCAACGTGCTGATCATCTTTGCTCTGCTGAAGGGACTGTCGCTTGCAATGCCGGCCAGCGCTTTCCGCCTCGGCTTTACGAACGGTCTTATGAGTGAAAGCATGATCCTCTGGTTTGGCATCATGCTGATTTGGGAAAGAAGGGATGCGGCATGATCACAACGCTTTCCGCTCTGGCGGCCGTTTGCCTGCTCTCCCTGGCATTCATTCTGATCATCCCTTATTTCGCGGCCACAAAGATATTCATGCGCTTTCTGCCGCGGGACATCCGGGAGGCGGCGAAAACGCATCCTGATCCGTCTTTGGGCAGGCAAATAATCGGTTATCTGATGACCGCTCTGGCGGCGGCGGGATACGTCGGTTTGCTCTTCTTTCTCGGTGCTGACGGTCTCCGGCGCGGCTACGGCTTCTGGCTGCTGTTCGGGCGGTTCATGCTCTTTCTGTACGGCTACAAGCTGTTCGATATTTTGGTGCAGGATCAATATATCGTGATTACCAGGAAGTATTATGTGAAATTCTACCCGGAGACGAAGGGCTGCAAAAGCTGGGATGACCGCAGCTTCAACACGAAAAACCAGCTGATCCGGCTGATCGCGTTCCCGTTTGTGTGTGCGCTGATGGCGTGGGTCGCGCTGATCATCGGGAGGTGACGCAATGATGGAGAAAACCATCCGGAACTACGGCAAGGCGTACCGGAAAGCATTGTCTTTCCGGCACTGCCGGGATATCGAAGCAAAGGCCGCGGCCTATGAATCGCGGCTGCGGGAGATGTACGCCTCCGAGCGTTTCAAAGCGCACAGCGTTTATCCCACCACAAACGCGACCCATGTCTATGCCGTGATCGCCATGTGCCTGGAGCTGAAAGCGCTGGGCCTGACCGACGCGGAGATCATCGAGGCGGTCAACCAAGGATTTGCACGCCGGCGGAACTTCTTCAGGCGGCTCATCCGCTTGATCGATCTGCTGCCGAACAGCTTCGAGATTGCGAAAAAATGGAATCTCTCGGATCACGACAAGCGGGTCAAAGACGGCAGCATCACCTACGACCGGTTCGACGTCGGCCAGGACAGGATCGAATACCGCATCTCCAAATGCGTATACGTCGAAATGTTTGAAACCTACGGCATCCGGAGTCTGTGCAAGATCTTCTGCATGACGGACACGACCTCGTATGAAAACCTGCGCCGCCATGTGACCTTCATCCGTCATTCGGATCTGTCGAATGGCGATGCCTGTCACGATGAAATCATTCGGAGGAAGAAAGCGCAATGAACGGACCGAGAATCATCCTGGACGGACTTGCAATGTCCCTGCTGTTCAACGCGGTGGCGGGGCTGGGCTTTCTGCTGGTGCCGCAGGCCTACAGCACCATGTTTCCGAAAGAGATCAAACTGGCGGCGGCTCCTTTTGTGGACAAGAAGGATGTCCGCACCATGAAGCTGATCCTGTATCCGCTGTATCTGGTGCTGTTTGTCTACTGGGCGGTCAGCGCGCATTTCGCGGGCATGGCCGGCTTCTGGAATCTTTTCTGGGCCGGGTATATTGAGATGACCATGGTGAGCCTCTCTGACTTCATCATTCTGGATTGCTGGCTACCGCCGAAGGCAAAGGCTTATGTCAAAGGCGCGGAGCACTGCAAAGCGTGGGAACGCCGGGAGTGGCTGAAAACCCTGGCCATCCCGGAGCACGGCCTGCTGTGGACACTGATTGTCTGTCCCATCGCGGGACTGGCGGTGGCGGGGATCTGCGCACTGCTGGGCTGAAAGGAGAAGACGGATATGAACCCGATGAAATACCTTTTCCTGCTTGCCATCGCCGGACATCTGCTTTGCGGCGTGTGCGACTGCCTGATGACCTATATGCCGAACGGACGGTTCCACTTTGAGGACATGAAGGATAACAGCAGGCTGTCCGCCGTGTTTAAGGACATGCCGCTGCGGAATTCGCTGTTGTCCATGCTGCTGGGCTGCCTGGCCATGTTCCTTTTCTCCTTTGGGTATCTGGCTCTGTGCAATTGGATGCGGCCTTACTCCGAGACCTGCGCGGTGCTGATGCTGATCGGCACAGTCATGGTGCTGACCTTTGGCGTGGCGCATCATGTGTTCTGCGGCATGCCGGAGTGGCTGTATGTGAAGATGGGCAGGACGGAGGAAGCCCGGCAGCTGATCACGGAGTTTTTCAAAAAGACATCCATCGCCATGTTAGTCTGCTATCTCGGATTCCTGATCTTCGGCGTATCCCTGTTCGTGCCGGTCGTCAGCGGGTGGACGCCGCTGCCCCGCTGGGCGTGTGTGTTCAATATCCTGCCGCTGATGCTGGTGCTGATGCCAACCCGTGCAGGCGGCTCGGGCAACTGGGCCGGGGCCATCATGTTTCTGGGACTCATCTTTCTTGTGTAACGATAAAGCATCTGGAGGAAATGGGATATGCACAGCTACTACGCAGAAAACAAAGAGAAGCTCAAAAAGGGCTTAAGCCAGTTCATGCAATTGATCAAACCAGAACTGGAAAGGGCGGGCGGTAAGCCATATCCTGCACTTCTTGAGGAAATCTGGGATTACTACGAAAAGAGTCTTCTGGAACGCTTCCCCTATATCGGCGGAGACAAAGTCAGCGGCACAAAGAACCTCACCGGCGCTTATTGCTTTGTCGCGATGGGCGAAGTGCTGAAACGATATGGCGCTTCCATGGAGGAAATTGGCCACATCATGGTGCTTTGTTATGAGCGGTATTATCTGAAAATGCCCGGTCTTGTACGAAAAGCCATGGGAAAGATCTACAGGAGTCCGAAGTTGCTGAACAAAATGCTCATGAAAAAGGACGCAAAGAATAAGGCAAATGCCGCCGAGAATCCCGGTAGCTTTGAGACAAAGACCCAGATTCCTCCTGAGACGGGCTATGACTTCAGCTATCACAACCTGGTCTGCCCCCTTTCAATCTTTGCAAGGAAATACGGCTATGAGGAATACATGCCGTATCTGTGCAATCTGGACTATGTGATGTTCGGCGTGCTAGGCGCGCCGCTGTACCGGGAACATACCTGTTTTGAGGATGGGGATTACTGTGACTTCAAGCTGAAGATCGGCGCGGAGCCGCTGCCGTACTGGCCGCCGGTATTCCGACAGGACAATCCGTATAAATAACGGACGGAAAGGAGAGACCGACAGATGAAAAAGTATGAACCGGAAGCCCTGACGGCCGTCAGCCGGTATCGGAAGTACTTTCCAACCCTGCCGAAGGACGTTCAGTGGGATGTGTATGCCCGGATGCGGGAATTGCTGGAAGAGGAGAAAATGTACTGCGACAAGGGCAACCATGCGCACATGGCGCAGATCCTGACCTCCATCGCCCTATATGAAGTGCTACAGAAGCACGGCAAGAGCGAAGCGGAGGCATACCGCATCGTTTCTGAAGAGATGTGGAAGTTCCTTGATCCGTCGGCGATGCAAAAGCTGGCCAGAAAAAGCTTCTTTCTGCCGCTGATGAAAAAGATCGTTCCTTTCGGGTTCAAAAAGGGATCCGGCTGCGGCTGGCGCTACACCTGGCATAAGGACGATCCGAAGGATGAATTCAGATTTGAATGCAATGAATGCATCTACGCGAAAATTCTCGGCAGGCGCGGCCTGATGAAGCTCGGCGCCATGTGTTGCCACGCGGATATCATCAATTACGGCAACCTGCCCTATACTGATTTTATCCGCACACAGACGCTTTGCCAGGGCGGCGAGATGTGCGATTTCAGATTCGTCCGCCATCAGACCGACGCCGGGGACGGCTGGGAAAGAACAAAAAGCATTTGAGAGGAGCGAATGATATGGGTCTGTTCAAAAAGTTTGTCAGCCAGACGAGGAAACCGGAGGGCTTTCTCGGGAAAGTAATGCTGGACGGCATGAACTCCGGCCACGCCGCCATGGCCGACTGGGGCTTTTCCCACCTGCCGCCCATCATGCCTGAGAAGGCTGTTGACCTGGGCTGCGGCGGCGGACGCAACGCCGGGGAGCTGCTGAAAAAGTATCCGAAGGCGCATGTGACGGCCATCGACTATTCGGAGCTGTCCGTGGAAAAGGCGAAAGCCTTCAATCAGGCGGCCATAGCCGCGGGCCGGTGCGAGGTGCGGCAAGGGGACGTGTCCGACCTTCGGCTTCCGGCCAGTTCCTTCGATTTGGCGACTGCCTTTGAGACGGTTTACTTCTGGCCGGGGCTGGAAAAATGCTTTGGGCAGGTCGCCCGTATCCTGAAGCCGGGCGGGATCTTCCTGATCTGCAACGAATCGGACGGTATGGATGATACCGGGAAGAGATTCGAGGGGATCATCGAAGGGATGAAATGCCATACGGCGGAGCAGCTCGAAGCGGCGCTGAAAGCGGCCGGCTTTTCAGAAGTGATCAGCGATCATCATCCGTCCAAGCCGTGGATCACCGTGATTGCCAGAAAGTAAGGAGGAAACACCATGAAGCCCGATTACAAGAACTGGATGCCCAAAGGCATGATTTATTCTTTTCTGTTTGCTGCTTTGGGCTGTGGGATCGCAGCCGTGTGCTTCAGGCTGCTGCCTGACAGTACGCTGAAAACCGTGCTGACGATCGCCTTCGCCGTGCTGGCTGTGGTTTTCTGCGGCCTGACTGTTTGGTCTATCCTTATGTACCGCGCCTTCGACTACAACGGCAAGCGGCAGATGGCCCGGCAGATTATTGAGGGAACCGCGGCCTGTGTGAAACTGCCGGCAGGCGGCAAGGTGCTGGATGTGGGCTGCGGAAGCGGCGCGCTGGCCATCGCGGTGGGCAAGCGGAATCCAAAGGCGGAGATCATCGGCATCGACCGCTGGGGCAAGGAGTACGCCTCCTTCAGCAAAGCGCTGTGCGAAAGCAACGCGCAGGCTGAGGGCGTCAGCCGCATTGCCTTTCAACAGGGGGACGCCACCCATCTGGATTTCCCGGATGAAACCTTCGATGCCGTAGTCAGCAACTATGTGTATCACAACATCCCCGGCGACCGGCAGAGCTATCTGCTGGAATCCCTGCGTACCCTGAAAAAGGGCGGCACTTTCGCCCTGCACGACATCTTCTCCAAATCGAAGTACGGAGACATGCAGACGTTTGTGAAAAAGCTCCGGGACATGGGCTATCAGCGGGTTGAACTGATCGATACCACGGACGGGAAATTCATGAAGAAGTCTGAAGCCGGCTGGATGGCGCTCAGCGGTTCCGCGCTGCTGACGGGCAGAAAGTGAGGAGGCGGGCCAATGGCACGGAAGGATTCGGAAAACCAGAAGAAATCCATGAGCAAGCTGTTCCGCGGCAGGGCCATCTTCAAACCGCTGAACACCGGACGGATCGATGATCATGTGGCCTGCGTGCGGGAGTGGATCGCCAACATCTTCTTTTACACGAAGAATGGGACCACCGTCATGATCGACGCGGGCTACAACTACGAACGGCTGCGCGAGAAGATGAGCTGGCTGGACATCGACCCGGCGTCGATTCAACACATCTTCATTACGCATCAGGATACGGACCACGTCGGCGCGCTGGAAACCGACAGTGAGCAGCTGTTCCGGGACGCCACGGTGTACATCGGCGAGATCGAGAACCGCTACCTCACAGGCGAAACCCGGCGGAAGGTGTTCCACGGCTTCTATAAGCTGCCCAGAGTGAAGATGGACAATCAGAAGGTACTGCTGAAGGACGGCCAGATGCTGCACATCGACGGCATCAGGATCGAGTGCATCCTGGTGCCCGGCCACACTTGGGGACATATGGTCTATCTGATCGACGACGAATATCTCTTTACCGGCGACACCATCTGGTTCGGTGCGGATGGCGGATACAGCTTCATCAGCACCCTGGCGGAGGACAACGCGCTGGCGGTGCGGAGCCTGGAAAAGCTGGAGCAGAACATCCGCGCGAGGAAGCGGCTCATCTCCGTCATCACCGGGCACACCGGCTGGACGGACGACCTGGATTTCGTATTTGCCCACCGGAAGGAGATCTGCAAGCCATTCACCAGACGCTATTCCGATCCGGAAGCTCCCTTCGATGGCTATATCGAAAACGACGATACTGAGGATAAGGCCCGGACGATCCGTCTGGCAAAGAAGAAGGAATTCATTTCAGGAGGCGCACGATGATCAGGACAACGCTAAAAATCTCCGGCATGATGTGCGGCATGTGCGAGGCGCACATCAATGACGCGATCCGCGCAGCCTTTCCGGTGCGAAAGGTCTCCTCTTCCCACACAAAGGGTGAAACAGTCATTCTCTCGGAGGCACCGCTGGATACAGAAAAGCTAAAGCAGGCCGTGAGCGCAACAGGCTACAGCATTGTCTCCATCTCAGAGGAAACCGCGGAGATGAAGGGCTTCTTTTCAGGTCTGTTCAGGCGCTGAGAAAACGCATGCGTACAAAAAACCGGATGGTGATCGGCAGCGCAAAAAGCCTGGCTGCATTGATTCGGAGGTATGAACGATGAAATACCATATTGAGAAAAATACCGTACAGGAGACCCTGGTGATCCCCCTCTTTGGACGGCTGGTCTGCTCCGAGCGCTTTCCGCAGCTGTTTTCCGATCCGGAGGCAAAACGCATCTGCGATTCCCTGGATTATGACTTCGCGGAGAAACGCAAAAAGATGGAATCCGTCTTCGGCCTGTTCGGAGCGCTGGAGGTAGCACAGCGTCAATATGACCTCCGGTATGAAGTGGAGGCATATCTTCAGGATCACCCCAAAGCTGCCGTGATCAACCTGGGCTGTGGGCTGGACGACACCTTCCGGAAATGCGACAATGGGCTCTGCCATGGTTACAACATCGACCTGCCGGACGTCATCGCCGTGCGGAACGAGCTGCTGCCGGCAGGAGACCGGGAGCGGAATGTCGCCTGCGACCTCAATGACCCGCGCTGGATGGATGCTGTGGACGATTCCGGCGGCGCTGTGTTCATCGCGGCGGGTGTCTTCTGCTATTTCAGGATGGAGGACGTCAAAGACCTGTTTTCCCGCATGGCGGAACGCTTCCCCGGCGCTGTCCTTGCCTTTGATTCCTGCAACCGACGCGGCGCGAAGATGATGCGTTCCACCTGGCTGAAGGAAGCGGGGATTACGGACGTGAGCGCGTTCTTCTCGCTGGAGGACGAACGGGAGCTGGAAAGCTGGAGCGGCCAGTTCGTTTCCGTCACCGCAAAAAGCTATATGCGGGGCTACCGGGATATTTACGAACATGTCCGCCCGCTGCACAAACTGATGATCCGGTTCTGCGACCGTCTCGTCAGAATGAAGATTGTAAAGATCACGTTCCGTGAAGAGGCGTGAAAGCGGAAGTCCTGCTTTTCAGTCCTATGAGGGGCAGCGTGTGGGAGGATGCAAACCCGCCTGATCAAGGAGAATGTCTGATATGAAATACGCCAGTATGCCCATGGGTATGTGGATCCTGTTCCGGAGATCTTTCCGGAATCATCTTGTATCCGTGCTTGGCCTCACCGAAACAGAAGCTGCGCGGACAACAACAGCTGCGAAGCCTGAGTACAGGGAGATCATCGCAAAGCTCCCGGAGTTCGAGAAGGCCGACCGCTTCAGGATGAACATCGTCAACTGCGCCATGCTCTCAGCTTTTGTGCTCTCCATGAAGGAGCGGCCGTCTGTTGAGAAACTGACGGAGTACTACGCCAAAGCCATGATGACCGGCCCCATGCGGTTCTTCTGCCGGATGATGGGCAAAAGGAAGTTCAGCAAGCAGGATATACAAGGGATGAAGTCCACGGCTGCGCTGAAAGCAGCAGACAGGAATTCCTATTCCTGGAACATGGAATTCCTGCCCTATGCGGACGGCAGCGGCTACGAAGCCCGTTTCACCCGGTGCGGCATCTGCACGCTGATGAAGGAGCTGGGCCTGTATGATCTTGTCCCCGCCATGTGCCATCTGGACTACACCATGGCCGAAGCCGGCGGGGTATGTGATTTCATCCGTGAATACACACTGGCCTCCGGTGGGCCGTACTGCGACTGCGGATATAAAAAGAAGGCGTCGTTATGATTGCTCTGCAATTGATTCTGTTCTGTACGCTGTTCACCCTGATGGTGAAGCTGGCCGTAGGAAACAACGCCCTGAACGCCCTGTACTTCTATCCGAAGCCTGTACAGGAGCGCGTTTATGAGTTGGGCCTGACAGACAGAAAAACCGTGGCGAAAAAGCGGAAACGCTTTATGATTCCCTTCTTCCTGGTCATGCTGGCTGCTTTGCTGCTCATCATTGGTTTGTGGAACAGCGTCCGCGATTTCTGGCCGGCATATGGACAAGCCCTGCTGTTTCTGGAAGTGATGAACTGGTATGACGGCTTCGTCATCGACCGGCTGTGGGTGGTGCACAGCAGGCTGTGGATCATTCCGGGCACGGAGGACGTTCCCTTTGTTCAGACGTGGAAGCAGGTATTCACAAAGCGTGGAATTCTGTCGATCATCTGGGGCGCAGGAGCGGCTATTGCTGCCGGCCTCGCTGTGTTCATCTTCTGATTTTTCAATAGAGGGCGATCGAACAATCTTGACAGCAATCCGACGATATGATAAACTGTTGATGTTAGCGATAGCTAACATCAGCTGCAACGCATGAGACCATCGCATCAATGCCGGCGCGGCTTTTCTTAAGGGCTGAAGTTAGTCACAGCTAACTTATCAGCAGGTCTTTTTGAGGGAGGTTGAAATGTCCAGCGAAACCCTGATCCGCTGCTGTGCTCCGACCATGGCCTGCCTGAAAACCGGGAGCATGTTCAATTGTGCGTTTGACAGTCAGAAGCAAATGACTGAAGAGCTGCGGTGTTTGAATCGTCGGCTGAAGCATAAAGGCTTGCGCATTCTGCCTCTGAGGTGGCGCGATGGGAAAGCGCTGCTGTATCTTTACCGGCCGAATCTGCTGGAGCGTGATCTGCGCGATCCCCTGTCCCGGAAGCTCCTGTCGGAATGCGGATACGCCTGTGAGGATACCAATGCCTGTCTTGCCAGGCTGATTTCCCGTTTGCGCACTGAAGAGGACTTCCCCCATGAAGTGGGATTGTTCCTGGGCTATCCCCCGGCGGATGTGGACGGATTCATGCACCGGAAGGACGAGTGCAAGCTCAGTGGGCTGTGGAAAGTCTATGACGATGTGGAAAGCGCGATCCGTCAGTTTGCCCGCTGCAGGCACTGCACCGAGGTTTATCTGGATTGCCTGTCCCGCGGTTTTTCTCTGGAGAAACTGGCGGTGGCCAACTGATCATGCTATTCATGACCCCGCAAGGGATTGGAATAGACCATAAAAAGAAAGGATGGTATTCTCATGAGCAAAGTAGCGGTGATCTACTGGAGCGGAACCGGCAACACGGAGGCGATGGCGCAGGCTGTAGCGGAAGGCGCAAAGGCAGCGGGTGCCGAGGTCGACCTGCTGACCTGCGCGGACGTGAACGGCGTGGAAGCCTATGACGCGGTGGCGCTGGGCTGCCCGGCCATGGGCGCGGAAGAACTGGAGGACAGCGAGTTTCTGCCCATGCTGGAGAGCATCGAAGCGGCGCTGGTTGGCAAAAAGACTGCCCTGTTCGGCTCCTACGGCTGGGGCGACGGCGAGTGGATGCGCTCCTGGGAGTCGCGCTGCACGGAAAAGGGCATCACCCTGGCCACAGACAGCGTAACGGTGAACGAAGCTCCGGACGAGGACGGCCTGGCTGCCTGCAGGGCGCTTGGCGCGGCACTCGCTTGACAGGACCCGGAACAATATGAAGGAGGTTCGCTATGAAAAAATCTCGCTTGATGACCGCATTCGTGATCG
>Ga0247611_10010957_pt1 | contig 10554 bp, 7 predicted proteins | sample 177DNAGHGhighgp2_FD_192422 | JGI IMG/M metagenome (GOLD analysis project Ga0247611, IMG submission 192422) | Sheep rumen microbial communities from Palmerston North, Manawatu-Wanganui, New Zealand - 1770 DNA GHGhigh gp2 | ecosystem: Host-associated > Mammals > Digestive system > Stomach > Rumen ... | reverse complement strand
ATTAAGCGAAATTGTCATTGATGTGAAAACTGTAAAAACGCTTAAAGATTACGATGTCGGAAACGATATCGGTTTAGCTTTAGACTATGAAGATGATAATTACACATTAGGCCAAATCTATGGCTTATCCATAAGCTTTAAAGATACCCACTTATACATATCACTCAATGATCTAATTAACGATGATTACACAAAAGCAATATTGAAGAATCCCAATATCAAAAAATATTGTTATGACTACAAAGCAATTAAGGTAGCGTTAGCGAAAAATGGCATCGAGATCAATGGTGTTTATTTTGATTTATTGATTGCTTCTTACCTCGTTGATAGTTCCTTAAAAAACAATCCAGAAATTGTTATGAATATCTATGGTGTCGACCTGGGAAGTGAAGAGGAAGAAATCTCATTATTCTCCGCAGAAAAGCCTCAAAAGACTGCAAAAATGGCTTATTTTTCTCGAATATTGAAAGAAAAAGTCTTCACTGAATTAGAAAAGATTGACGCTATTAAGTTATATGAAACATTAGAAGTTCCACTCATTGATACCTTGGCAGATATGGAGATTGAAGGTTTTCCCTTAGATGCTAAAAAATTAGATGAATTTGGAGATGTCTATAAAGAAAAGGCCGATGCCCTCGCAAAAGAAATTTACGATATGGCGGGTGAAGAATTTAATCTAGCTTCACCAAAGCAAATCGCCGATGTTTTATTTAACAAGATGGGTTTACAAAGCAACCGCAAACAATCCACTTCTGTAGACTATTTAAAAGAGATAGCTGATCAGCATCCAATTGTGAACAGAATACTTGAATACCGCAAGTACTTTAAACTTGTGTCCACATATGTTGAAGGATTAAAAGCTCACATTCATAGCGATGGTAAGATCCATGCTAAGTTTAATCAAGCATTGACCACCACCGGAAGACTCTCTTCATCTGAACCAAATTTGCAAAACATTTCTGTGAGAGATGAAGAAGGTAAACTCATTAGAAAAGCATTCTATTATCCAGATGATGATTTAGAGATTCTTTCATTAGATTATTCGCAGATTGAACTACGTGTTTTATCGTCATTATCAGGTTGTAAAGCACTTCAAGAAATCTTTAAATCAGGCGAAGATATCCACGCCGCTACCGCTAAGAAGGTGTTTAACCTCCAAGATGAACCTACTCCACTTCAAAGAAGAAGGGCCAAAACCGTGAATTTCGGTATTGTCTATGGCATTTCCGATTGGGGTTTAGCGGAGCAACTTGAAATCTCACCAAAAGAAGCTAAACAAATTATTAACAGTTTCTATCAATCATTCCCTGAAATATCAACTTTCTTCCAAGGTATTATTGAATCCGCTACTAAGAATGGATATGTTTCTACTCTGATGGGCAGAAGAAGATATTTAAGAGAAATTCACGATAGCAATTATCAAGTTAGAGAATTTGCAAAGCGTGCGGCTATGAATGCTCCTATTCAGGGCACCGCTGCTGATTTGATTAAGATTGCCATGATTTCCGTGGCTAAAGCCCTCAAAGAAGGTGGCTTTAAATCAAAGATGGTTTTACAGATTCACGACGAATTAATTATCAAAGTTTATAAAGATGAAAAAGATCGCGTTTATTCACTAGTGAAATCCACTATGGAAAATGCCATGAAATTAGATGTCCCATTAGAGGTTGATGGAGGGTTTGGCAAAGATTGGTACGATGCTAAATAAGATATATGCCAGAATTACCAGAAGTTGAAACAGTTAAAAGAGTCTTAGAAAAGATTGTCATTGGTCGCAGTATCAAAGATGTTGACATTTTAAGAAAGAACAACGTCCATAGTGATCCACAAGAATTCATCTCTTCTCTTAGAGGTGAGAAGTTTTTAAGTATGTCTCGCATTGGCAAATTCCTTATCTTTCATATGAGCCATGACAAAGTCATCATTTCTCATTTAAGAATGGAAGGAAAATATTACGAAGTGATGGAAAATGATTCCAACACAAAGTACGCACGTGTTGTTTTACATTTAGACAATGGCCATAAACTTTGCTACGACGATTCTCGCTGCTTTGGCTATTTAAAACTCAGTGATGAAAAATCATATCTTAAAGATAAAGAAATCGCTAAACTTGGTCCTGAACCTTGGGACGCAGATGTTAACACAATAATGAAACAAGTAAACAGATGTTCCCTTCCTATTAAATCCGCATTGCTCAGCCAAGAGTTAATGACCGGATTAGGAAACATTTATGTTGACGAAACTCTTTTTGCTAGCAAGATTCATCCATTAACACCTGCTAATAAAATTAATAAAAAAGAATGGGAAACTATTAAGAGAGAAGCTTCAAGAATATTAAAAGAGGCTATTGTTTCTGGTGGCTCCACTATTAAAAGCTATCATCCTGGTAAAGATATCGATGGCAATTTCCAAAGCCAATTATTAGCTTATGGCAAAGCTGATACCGAATGCCCTAACTGCCACGCTACATTCCGCTTTATCAAAGTGGGTGGCAGAGGCACAACCTTCTGTCCAAAGTGTCAGCCTTTACATAGTAAACAAATTAAAGTTGCTATCTTTGGCAAGATTGCCAGTGGTAAATCAGAGGTTTTAAACTATTTTAAAGAACAAGGAATTCCTACATTATCATCTGATAAAGTGGTTTCAGATTTATATAAGAGAAAAGATGTCATTGATTTGATTAATAAAGAATTTGGTTTATCCGGTTCTAATCAAATAGATAGAGATGCTCTTAGAGAGGTCCTGTCAAAAGATCCAAAAGCCGTTAAAAAGATTAATAAGATTGTTCACCCTTTAGTGAAACAAGAAATACAAAGATTCTTAAAAGAAAACTCTAAAGGCTTAGTGGCTGTTGAAGTCCCACTACTATTTGAAAGCAAGATGGACAATATGTTTGATGTTCTCGTTGGTGTGGAATCTTCTATGAAGAAACAAAAAGAACTATTATCTGCTAGAGAAGGTGAGCATGCATCTCAGCTATCAAAAATTAACGCCTCTTCTTTATATGAGAAAAACAAAAATAAGGCCGATTTCATCATTATTAATGATGCCGACCTTAAAGATTTAAAAGATAAAACGATTAATATTATTAATAAATTGAAATGTCGCCTAGATTAATTTCTCCACCTGACATTGATTTAATTAGACGCGAGACTTGTTTTGCTCTAATAGCGCCAGCTTTTGTATTACTATAAAGAGTCTCCACTTCTTCAATATTGAAGTCACTGGTAAAGATAGTAATTAATCTTTTCCCCGCTCTAGTGGATAGAATTGGAAATAAAATTGCATCTCTGACAAAGTCAGTTTTAAATTCATTGCCAAAATCATCCAAGACCAAGATTGGGACATTGCTATAGTATTCGAGCTTTCTATCAAATTCTTCTTTCTTTTTGCCATAGCCTAAATCATTTAGCTCGCGCAATCTCAAGGTGCTATTTAAAAAGCAAATTGGACCTAAGTCTCTTCTTGCAGCGTCCACTACTAAAGCAGCAGCAAAGTATGAACGACCACTATTCTTGCTTCCTGTTAAATAAATCCAGTGGTTGTCTTTATTTTTAATAAAATCGCGATATTTTTCTAAAGCTAAATCTCTTCCGGCATTACGATCAAGTGAACGTAATGTAGCATCTAGCCATTCTTCGTCAAAATCCATGATGGAAAATTGTTTTTTAAAGGCAATTTGTTTTAGTAGTTCTTTACAAGGAACTAGTTGTCTATCAACTTCTCCATGGGTATAAATAATCTTTGTACAAAGAAGTGGGTTTTGTTTGCCACATTTTTTAATTCCTGGGCACTTTTTGCAATAATTGATGTCAGAGACAAAATCAAAAATCTTCACGATATTTTCATCAATCTTTTCCCTAGGTATGCCCAAATCGTTGCAATATTTTACTGCTTGTGGGCAATTGTCAAAGGCCTTCTTCATTTCTTCAAGAAGTTCTTCGTCAGTATCAACGGTAATATTAAGTCTAAGCTTTTCCATTTTCGCCTCCATCATCCTCTTCGATGTCATCTAATAATTCATCCCAGTTAAGTGGGCTCTTTTTGGTTTTCTTTTCTTCAGGTACTGTTTCGGCAACTCTTTCCTTTTCAACTTTAGTTGATATATCTTTCTTTCCAATTCTTGACACTCTTTTTAAATAGTTCATCGCATCAATCGTTGTGGTAATTCCTTCTCTAGCAATTGAAGCTGCAATCTTCTCGCAAAGAGGTCTAGATAAGATATTGCTGTTCGTGGTTAATACAAAGTCGATAATTGCATTAATAACAGAGTTGTTTAATTGAAATTTCTTTGATAGATCATTCACTATTTTCAAATCACTTGTCGCCGGTTGAGTTCCGTTTTGCAATAAGGCTAGGAATTCTTTAGGCGATCTAGTTTCCATAATATTGATCTTTCCTGCTAATTCGGTGCTGCCTGAATTGTGATTCACATTTCTATTTAATTTTTTATTTAATAGATAAGAATAATCTGTTTGTTCTTGGAACAATTTTGTCAATTTAACAAAATCAACATGTTTACCTTTAATAGCATATGGATCGAAGACACTAGCTACTGCATGAGCAGCTTCTTCTTCACTTATGCCATTTAAAGTTGCAAGTCTTTCGATTTCCTTCATATCTTTCTTGCTAAAGGCTTCTTCTTTAATCTGTGAGATGTTAGATAAGCTAGAGAAGAAAGAATCATAATTAAATTCACTATTGATTTTTCCACTTCTTCTACCGATAGCTGGGGATCCTCTCATTGCCTTCATGAAGGCTGGATCATCAAAGTTTGGTTGATATGCATCAACGAATGAAGAAGATATATCTTTTCCTTCAGGAGTTTCACTAGTGAAATGGTAAATGGTTTTAAATCTATTCGCATCCACATCCCCTAAGGCTTTAATGAGCATTCCAAATAAAAGAGTGTCATCAAAGAATGTGCCAGGTGTTTTAGGAGCAAATAGTGAGTAATGATAAATTCTTACGTTGCCCTTATTTTCTAAAACGGTTCTTAACAAACCGATACCTTCGAGTTTCTTTCTTGCAGATATAAAATCTCCAGGAGCCATTTGAAGTCTATTTAAAAGCTGATTGTGGGAGATTAAACTGGTAATCTTTTGATTTCTAGCTTCGCTAACAAGAGAAAAATAGATCGATAATGCCGCATATCCGATAATTGGTAGATATAGATTAGATAAAGTCTCGTAATCGTAGTCAGCAATTAAAGAATTTAACTTGACATCTAAATAATCATTTTCCGATAAGATTACCATATTCCCTCCTACTTAGTGGCTCAATTATCCATTAAAAAAATAGTCTTTTCAATATGAAAAAGAGATGGAAAAAATGGGGAAAAAATTATCCACATATAAAATATAGCCATTTATACTAAAGTATAAATAAGTAGTATAAAACAATGGAAATAGACCCTTTTTCCACAATAGAATTTGTGGATAACTATCCATCTTTTGATAAAACACTAAAATTTTTAAGAAAAATGTAGTAAAGTATTCGTGTATCATTATTTTCTAACATTTATGTTAAAAACCAATGGTATAAAATACATATTGAGGTTGAAAAATATGATTAGAAAAATTGCAGTGTTAACCAGCGGCGGAGACGCCCCAGGAATGAATGCTTGTGTCAGAGCTGTTATCAGAGCTGGTTTATTTCATGGCGTTGATATGTGTGTCATTTATGATGGTTTAAGAGGCTTAGTTGAAGGCCAAATTAAACAAGTTAACAAAGACTTCACACAAGATATTATCAATCGCGGTGGAACTATTATTAGAAGCGCTCGACTTCCTGAATTTAAAGATATGAAAGTCGTTAAAAAAGCTGCCAGGATGCTCCAAGACTTTGAAATCGATGCTTTAGTCGGTATCGGAGGAGATGGAACATTTAGAGGATTAAATGATCTCGCTAAATGCGGAATTAAAGTGGTCGGTATCCCAGGCACAATTGATAACGATGTCGGTAGTACTGAACAAACAATTGGTTTTTCAACTGCTTTAAATACAATCTGTGAATGTGTCGATAAACTCAAAGATACATCAGGCAGTCACCAACGCTGCTCCTTGATTGAGGTTATGGGCCGCCACTGCGGAGACTTAGCAATGTATGCTGCGTTAGCAGAAGGTGCTGAAGGTGTCATCTGCGTAGAACACCCACTCAAAGAAGAAGTCTTATTCCGCAAATTAAGAAAGATGAAAGCGCAAAATAAGAACCACGCAATTATCATTGTCAGTGAAAACTTATTAGACATCACAGAGTTAGCAAAGAAGATAGAAGAAGAGACTGGATTTGACACTAGAACAGAAGTTCTCGGTCGTTTACAAAGAGGTGGTTCCCCATCCGCTGAAGACCGTGTATTAGCAGCCAGAATGGGTGCGAAAAGCATCGACCTCTTATTAAGCAAAGAAACCGGCAGCCGTATCATCGGTGTTAGAGGCGGTCAAATTATCGATCTACCAATTGAAGAAGCTGTGGAAATGAAACATGAACATACCCATGGCTTAAGAGATCTCATTGATATGCTTCAATAGTACAACTATTGTTACATAAATAATTAGCAAAGAAGCCCACTACTGTATTGTGGAGAAAGAAGACAACATGAAAGTACAACAACATGATGGTTCCATTATCGAAATGGACAAATCGAGCCAAGAGGCATTAGAAGTTTTAAACCATTCCACTTCCCACTTGCTCGCAGAAGCAATCCAAGAATTATATCCAGACGCGTTGTTTGGATTTGGACCTGCTATTGAAAATGGTTTTTACTACGACATTGATTTTAAAGAACCAATTGTCGAAGAAGACTTAGCGAAGATTGAAAAGAAAATGCACGAGCTTGCTAATAAGGACGAAAGAATCGTCCGTCAGGTTCTCAGCAAAAAAGAAGCTCTCGAAGTCTTTAAAAACAATCCTTACAAGATTGAATTAATTGAAGGTATTGATGAAGATATTACTACCTTTACACAAGGAAAATTTACCGATTTGTGCCGTGGTCCACACATCTTATCCACTGGTCAAATTAAACATTTCAAATTATTATCTCTGGCCGGTGCTTACTGGAGAGGTAATAGCAAGAACAAACAATTGGTCCGTATCTATGGTACCTCTTGGTTTTCTGCTGAGGACTTAACTAACTACCTCAATCTCATTGAAGAGAGAAAGAAAAGAGACCACAGACTACTCGGAAAGCAACTTAACCTATTTATGTTAAGCGAATACGGTCCTGGTTTCCCATTCTGGCTCCCTAATGGAATGACCTTAAGAACCCAGATTGAAGATATGTGGAAAAGAGTGCATAGAAAATATGACTATATGCTTATTGATACTCCAATAATGCTCTCCAAAGAACTATGGATTACCTCCGGTCACTGGGATCATTATAAGGACAATATGTACACCACCGAAATCGATGAAAAAGAGTTCGCTGTTAAGCCAATGAACTGCCCAGGTGCAATTCTTGTTTACAAGAATTCATTACACTCATATAAAGATTTACCTTTACGTTATGCTGAACTCGGCCACGTCCATAGACACGAAGCCAGTGGCGCGCTCAATGGTTTGTTCCGTGTAAGAAGCTTTACTCAAGATGATGCGCACACATTCGTTAGAGAAGATCAAATCGAAGATGAGATTATTTCAATTTTAAAACTTTATGACGAGATATATTCCATCTTTGGTTTAGACTACAAAATCGAACTATCAACCCGTCCAGAAGAAGGCTATATCGGTGATATTGCCATCTGGAATAAATCCGAAGAAATTCTCAAAAGAGTCTGCGAAGATTCAGGTCATGAATTCAAAATCAATCCAGGTGACGGAGCCTTCTATGGTCCTAAACTTGATTTTAAGCTTAAAGACTCCATGGGTAGAATTTGGCAATGTGGTACCGTGCAATTAGACATGAATCTACCTGAAAGATTTGATTGTTACTATATCGATTCCGATGGTGAGAAAAAACGCCCAGTCATGATTCATCGTGCCTGTTTCGGTTCTATTGAAAGATTTATCGGTATCATTACCGAAAACTACGCTGGCGCCTTCCCATCATGGCTTGCTCCAGTGCAAATTGCCCTATTGCCAGTAAATAACAACTTCCATCTAGAATATGCAAAGAAGTTATTTAATGAATTTAGAGATTTAGACTACCGCGTTGAACTAGATGATAGTAACGATAAACTTGGCTACCGTATGAGAAACGCTCAAATGAAAAAGATTCCATACACCATCGTCCTTGGCGATCAAGAAAGAGATAATGATACTGTGACTTATCGTAAATACGGCCAAAAGGAACAGGTCACTGTTAAAGTCAGAGACTTTATCGCCATGTTAGATGAAGAAATCAAACTCATGAAATAATAAGAATTGGGGAAGTTAAAACTTCTCCTTTCTTTCTAGTTGACACATATCATTACTAATGATAAGATAATCCTCGCAAATAAAAGGTAGAAAGCAGAGGCACCCGCTTCTCGCCAGATCGACTATAGTTGGTTGGCTAACGCTACATCTTAGGGGTTAAGATTGTTACGGGTGCACTACGCTTGCATCCGTTTTTTTGACAAAAGGAGTTGATATTTATCATCACAAACAATTTCTCTGGCAACAATCGCAAGCCAAACAATCAAAACAAAGACATGGTTAACGAAATGGTTCGTTTCCCAACCGTATTATTAATTGGTCCTAATGGAGAACAATTAGGAACAATGTCATCAAGAGAAGCACAACTTAAGGCCAACGAATACGACTTAGACTTACTCTGTGTCGCACCAAATGCGCAGCCTCCTGTGTGCAAGATTATCAACTATGGTAAATACCGTTTTGAACAGCAAAAGAAAGCGAAAGAAGCTAAGAAAAACCAACACACCATCGAAACCAAGGAGATTCAATTAACTCCTCAAATCGGTGCGCATGATATGGAAACCAAAGCTCGCGCGGCGACAAAATTCCTTCAAGAAGGAAACAAAGTCAAAGTGGGAGTTAGATTCCGCGGTAGACAAATGACTCACATTGAAGTCGGTCAAGAAGTGATGGATAAATTCATTGCATTATTGAGTGAAATTAGTGTTATCGAAAAACCTTCATCTTTGGATGGACGTTGGATGATTGCTATTCTCGCTCCCAAGAAAAAGTAGGAGGAAAATTTATGCCAAAAATGAAAAGCAAAAGAGGCCTTATGAAAAGAATTAAGGTCACAGGCAGTGGTAAAGTCACAAGACACCATGCTTACGTTTCACATTTAGCCCCACACAAAACAACAAAACAAAAGAGACACTTAATGAAGTCTGCTTCTGTTCACAAGACAGACTACAAGAGAATTAAGTTTCTCATCGTTAAGTAAGGAGGTAACCGTTAATGGCTAGAGTTAAAGGTGGCACAGTTACACGTGCTCGTCGTAAAAAAATCTTAAAAATGGCTTCCGGTTACTTCGGAAGCAAACACTTACTCTTCAAAACAGCTAAAGAACAAGTGTTACATAGTTTAAACTATGCTTTCAATGATCGTCGTAAATTAAAAAGCGACTACCGCAAATTATGGATTAGACGTATCAACGCTGCTTGCCGTATGAATGACATTTCTTATAGCAAATTCATGTTCGGTTTAAAACAAGCTAACGTTCAAGTCAACCGTAAGATGCTTTCTGAATTAGCTATCAATGATCCTGCAGCATTTGCTGACTTAGTCAAATTAGCTAAAAAGAACGCGAAATAATCATTCTTATGACGCAAAACAAAACCAGGGAGTTCCCTGGTTTTTGTTATTTATAACAAATCTTCTTGTTTTTCCTCTTCATCAGTGATGAATTTCACTTCGGTATTACTAAGAGCCTCTTTTAATAATGGTTCAAAATCGAATTGCTCTTCGTATTTTAAGACGTCATCTAAATGCGGGGATGTCTTTGGATTTTTAGGAGTGAAAATTGTACAGCAATCAATAAATGGTCGAATAGAGATATCGTAAGTTCCAATCTTTATGGCAGTGTCAATAATATCGGTTTTGTCCATTGTCGCACACGGACGGATAATAGGCATATTAGTTACCTCATTGATCACTCTCATTGATTGTAAGGTCTGTGAGGCCACTTGTCCGACCGATTCTCCAGTAGAGATAACAGGGCAATGTCTCATCTTCGCTAAACGATCAGCTAAACGAAACATCATTCTTCTCATCATGGTGATGCAATAACTTTCATCAACATGGTCATAGATAGCTTCTTGAATCTTGGTAAAGGGAATAATATGCAATCTAATTCTGGCTTGATATCTATTAAGTACTCTCAGTAAATCTTCTAATTTATATATGACGCCTACCTGCGTATATGGTGGTGAAGCAAAATGAATGCATTCAATCATCACGCCTCTTTTCATCAATAAATAAGCGGCAACTGGAGAATCAATTCCTCCTGATAGCATGTGCATGGCTTTGCCACCAACGCCTAATGGATATCCACCCGCACCTTCAAAAGTATGAGAGAAAATATAAACGGCTTCATCTCTAACTTCTATAGAAAGCAAGATGTCGGGATTATGAACATCAACTTTGAGATTATCAGTATTTCTT
>Ga0247611_10010956_pt1 | contig 10554 bp, 9 predicted proteins | sample 177DNAGHGhighgp2_FD_192422 | JGI IMG/M metagenome (GOLD analysis project Ga0247611, IMG submission 192422) | Sheep rumen microbial communities from Palmerston North, Manawatu-Wanganui, New Zealand - 1770 DNA GHGhigh gp2 | ecosystem: Host-associated > Mammals > Digestive system > Stomach > Rumen ... | reverse complement strand
TACCACACTGACGAGGTAATTCTACAAATTGATTAAAGTTTAACATAAACAAAAATCCCATTGCTAAATTACCACGATTCAATTCATATTGAACACCAGTTGGAGATCCAGGGTGCGGTACTCTAACTACATTTCTTACAAAATACCAATAATTTCTTATTGTCTCTTGCATTACTCTAGCTTTCATCATAGGAGATAGATTCTGGTCAAAAGGATCTACTCCAGCTAATCCTTGATCAAATAATACAAGAAAGAAATCACAGTTAGTAATTCCTTTAGCTTTTAAGAAGTTTCTCATTTTTACAAAACTTCTATTAGATGTTTCAAGCTCAATATATAATAGTTTTGGTATTTGAACCTGTTCTTGTATAGCCATTATTTTCCTCCTTTCTTTGAAAAAATAAGCACTATATAGTTATTACTAAGTTAATACTGACAAAACTTATACCCTACTGACTATAGAAGTCAGTAGGGTAAAAGATTAGGAGATCCAACAAATGAAATAACGACAGATACTCTTAAAAATAAACTGAATTTGAATGTTTATTCTCATCATATCTCTTATTAATTTTTTCCATTTCCTCATCTATGATACCATCATCAATATTATATTTTTCAACAAGATCATGATATCTCTTAGCATCATCTTTAATATGACGATACTCATCTCTTATATGTTTTTGACCATTTTCTATAGAATTAGAGAACTCTATAATATTCCATCTTATTCTAGAAATTTCTGATAATTCTGTAGAACTAATAAGATCATCTATTCGTTGATGTTCAGAACTAACTTCTTGTCTAACAGAATCAATTTCTTCTGATAGTTTCTTCTCTACATTAGATATATCAGATTTAAGCTCTGCTTTCATATCATCAATATCTTTTCTAATAGGTTTAAAAAGAAGTTTAGTTATCCAACTAATAGGATTGATTTTGATCTTAGATATCTCAAAGAATACAGAAAGGACTAGAATAATTATTACAATATGATCCCATAACCAAGATAGTACATCCATCATTGTTAATTGATCCATATATAAGTAATATCCTCCTTTCTTAAACTTTTGGGTTAACTAATTTCATTAGGTACAGCTCCAAAGGTTATTGTTATTATTTAAATGTGAGATTCATTAAAGCTCTTCGAAGTTATCAGATTCTTCACCATCATCAACTTTAGGATTAGCATTAGCAGCTACATTAGCTTGAGCAGTTTTAATAAGTCTTTCTACATTACTAAAGTCAATATAAGTACCTAAATAATTTCTTAAGAATAACTTCTTAAATTCTGCTTTAACCTTTTCATCCTCATCATTTAACTCTACATCATTTATCTTATCACCTAACTGAATAACTGTATCTAACATTTGCTGAGTATTAGTAATAGTTAAATATGTAGGAGGAGGAAGTAATACTTCAATATAAGGATAATTCTCTAAATATTCATAATTATATAACTTAGTATAAGATTTAGATATCCATCTCTGACATATAGCTTGTCTAGCAAATATAGTTTTCATAAATCTTACATTAGCCATAGAATATCTAGTTGCAAAATCTGCTTGCATAGAAGCATTAACCATTTCCATAGGACATATAGGATTTATAGTTTCTTCTAACATCTTATCCATAAGATCTGTAGGAGTTTCTATATTTTGTCCTTGCATAACTTCAAATGATATAGGTGAATCACCAGAAGGACCAACAGGAATAATGTAATCATTGTATTTACCAACAACATTAAGAATATTATTCATACTCTCAAGTTGGCGCATGCCTAAGTTACCTTTCTTAATTTGACCGATTACATTCATCATTGTCCTTGCTACATTGGTTTCAATATTCTGTTTTACATAATATACTCTTTTATCTGTAGATCTTGTAATCTTTCCAATTACATCTGACAAATAAAGAAGCATATATATCATACCAGGAACCAAAGATCTCTGTAAATCAGATACACCTCTATGAGTAGTTTCATCTAATTTAAAATAACAGTGAATAATATCCTCAGCTGGTAAGAATGTAACACCTATATCATTAACTCTAGTAATATCAAACTTATCATTGTATCTTAATACTGCATATATTTCTTCAGATAGATCTTTATTAGAATTAATAAAATGAGTATCTATTTGCTGTGATATCTTAGAACAGATATATTTCATTGCTAATTCTTGTTGATCTTCTGCCATATGATATGCATAATGTTGAGCATTTGATATACCATATGTAGCATGATGACCACCACAGAACCCACATGCTGTAGGATCATCTTTAAACTCAAAGTAATAATAACCTAAACATACATTACCTATATAAGCAGGTACTATATTTTCTCTAGGTATTCTTTCTAATACAGCTCCTATAAAATTATCATCTAACTTACTAGGATCTTTATCTTTATTTAATGAATTAGGAACTATAAGTCCATCATTATAATAAGTATTAGTTGAAGTTCTAATCTTACCTAAATCATCAAATACAGAATTATACTTAGAAGCTTCATTGAAATATGTATTCTCATATACAGATGATAATGAAGCAAATTTATCTAAATCTGCCTTTTCTGATAATACAGCTCTTTCATTAAGTTTATCAAGTAATACATTAGTATCATTAAAATGAAGATTTAATCTAAATCCTTCAAAATCTTCACTAAATTTTGTTTTACTTAATTTATCATCTGATAGTTTTTCTTTAAACTCATTAAACTCTTTTGTTTTAGTGAACCCTTCTGTTAATAAAGTAACTGCTTGCTGAGAAGAAGATACACTATCTGTAGCTTCTCCCATGAAAGTTAACTGAGATAATTTAGCACCATTTCTTCTATAATTCTGTCGCTTTAATAATCTTTCAAATGCTAATTTATATGGTACAATATATAAGAAATCTTCACCATATTTAGATACATTCATATATGTATCATTATAAAATTCAGCAAGATCATATTTATTCTCTAATTTCTTACAGTTATTAGTAAATTTCTGAGTTTCTTCTTTACTAGATTTAACTGATACAGGATTAAGAAACTTCTTAGAGAAATTATCAGCTGATAATACATTATCTCTTTTTAACTCCAATGCATCAATAAGTTTAGGAACAAATCTACATAGCATATCATAGTTATAATTCTGAGCTAATATATACTTATGCATTTCATCATTATTATAAAGAGAGCTCAATAAAGATTCATCTGATACTAAAGATTGAACTTCTGCCATTAATTCATCAGTATTAGATTTCTTATTAGATTTATCAAGTCTTCTTAATAATTCACTCATTCCTGATACATTTAATTCATTAGATTGTAATTTATCTATACTGTCATCCAATTTATTAATAATATCATTCATATTATTTCTATTATCTGGACGACTTATATAAACAGTTTTGTACAATCCATCTAATTTATTATCTAATAAATCTAGCTTATTAGATATAGATCTAGGAATCTTTTCTTCTATTCCTTGTTTATCATCTTTAGCTTCACTAATTCTAGTAATGCCATTAATGTTTCTATTTATTATTGCCATAAATACAATTCCTCCAATAATAAAAATAAAATAGTATTATATAAACACGAAATCTCGTACAAATATAATAGTACTATTAATAAATTAGCTGATTGCTTACCTTATCTAGTATAAACCCTTTAATAATCTCTATATTTTGCTTAAAATCGTTTTCTTTGTTTATATCATTTAAAATATAACAAGCATTATTACAATTCATAGGATCATTTAATTCAGGTAATCTAGATTTAGCATTATCAAATTCTGCATTATCTTCTAATATTCTTCTACAGAACTCAAGAATATCTATATCGCTTTCTGAATCCTTAAGATTATTAATCTTATTTAGTATTCTATTCTTTAAACTACAGTGTATCAATATAGCAAACAACTTATAACTATTAGGATTCTTTATATTTTCCATATAAACCCATCTTCTATAATTCTCATATTGATAAGGAGATGCAATACAGATTAGATTCTTTTTGTTACTTATATTATCTCTTAAAGTAAAATAATATACAGTATCATATGGTAATGTATAATAAGATCTAAAGTCTATAATCTCATCTTTATCTATGTCTTCATATTCTTCAATAGTAAAATAGTTATATTTTGTTTCATTTTCTTGCTCTTCTCTATTATCACGAGGCCTAGTAGTATTGTACACTAATCTTGCTATTCTTGTATGCTTTGTAAAAGATCTATCATTAAGAATATGATTAAGATAAACTTCTTGATCAGATCCGATATTTGCTATAATACAGAATATATTAGTTGTACTAGAATTCATTGTAAACCTCCTAACATAATATATTATGTATTCAATATATTAATTCAATGTGAAATTAGAGAAAATTAACGAGAGTAGGAATAACCTACTCTCGTTAATAATATATTTAGTTATAATTATTTATTCTGATACTTCTTAGGTAATTTAGAAATAACTTCTGCACCCTTTTTAACATAATCAGCTACTTCACTATTTCCATTTTTAAGTGTTTCATGATTAGGGATAGAAGTAGGATTTTCTGCATGTACCACGCTATCAATAATACCAAACTTATAACCGGCAGAATCAAGTACAGCTGTTTTCTTAGTAGTATCACCCCAGATATCTCCAGCCTTATTAGTATCACCATCCTGAAGAGTAAGCTGATTGTTAATCCAGTTATTAGGTCCAGCAGATGTAAGGGAAGCATTTCCATTCCACCAAACACCAGTGATATCCTGAAGAAGAACCTTAGCAATCTTATCAACTTCTGCGCCATAAAGAGGATAGCAGTTCCATTCAATTGTTGTTTCAACATTAGAACCGATATCAGCACGAGTTGCATTGTAAAGTTCAGATCTTCTAGCTGTAGTAAGCTGAGCATTTACAAGAAGGAATGCTCTTTCAAGACGAAGCATAGTTGAATCTGTTACATAATATAACAGAGTAAATACTTCATTCTCAGGTCCAGGAGCAAGTTTACCATTCTTAATAAGACCGTGATATGTTTTAGCTTGAGACTTAGGATCTTTGATACCAGTAAGATAGATCTCTGTAAACTTCTCAATTAAAGCACCTTGAGTCTCAAAGTACTGACTTGATACAGTAATAGAGGTATCTTCAGTAACCTTACTAATAAGTCTCTGCTCATTAATTCCATCAGTAATGGTCATATAATCAGCAGTAATATCTGCTAATCCTTCAAGTCCTCTGAACTCATACTCAATCTTATGCTTAAATCCCTGAACTATGTCATTGATTTTAGCATCTTCTTTTCCAAGTTCAATCATAAACTTAGGCATCTGAAGAACTGATAAGAATGAATAACCACGTTCAAATTGTGAAAACTGACCAATCTGAGAAAAATCAGTAACACCACGGAAAGCAGTATACTGAGTTAAATTACGAGGTTTTATTGAATAATCATTAACTATTCCAATATTAGCCATAATTTTGTATCCTCCTTTCCTTATTCAGTAGCACTAACTGCAGACATAAGATTAGCTGCATTAAGTGCATAAACATCAAATAACTCTGTATTTGCAAACTGATTGAATGCAAATTCGATTGAAGCATAGAAAATCTTCTGCATTGAAAGAAGAGGATCTTCTGTATAAGTAAATCTAAGCAGATAGAATCTACTGAGATACTTCTCAAGTACATGATTACATGCAATTGCATATTCAGTAAGATCTGTACCCGAAACAAGTCTAAATCTATTAGCAGGACAGTTAGCTCTAAGATCTCTTACAACTTCCTGAATAGCCATTACATTGTTAATGTAACTTAATTCAGTATAAGCTTCCTGTGAAGTATATTCAGACTGAACAACACACTGACCTTCCTGGAAAATAGCATAGTTAAGTCTAAGGTCTTCAAATGCTTCAAGCTGATTTACTGCAGGAGTAATAATAGGTGAGTAATTAAGAGTACCTTCAATAGCACTATCAAGTACATAACCATTATATGTTCCAGCAAGAGGATTATTAATACCATTATTGAATCCTCTAATTACACATGCACACATATCGTAGTTCATAGTAACTTCGATATTCTTATATGTATTAGGATCTTTAATAGTATAAGATGTAGCATAATCACCAATGAATTTGTTCTTAATTGTATTAAGAGCATAATCTTCTCTAATATCTGAGAAGCTTGTATTTCCAACACCAAGATCTCTAAAGAAGAAGCAGTCTTCTCTCCAAGTAACAAATTCACTTATGGCATTTTTAATTGTCTGAGGGAATGCAGCATCAAATATAGCAGCAAGCTTATAAGTATCGAGATCCCAAACTCTCTCATCAACTTCACCAGCAAATACTTTACGAATCTCATCTTCCCATGCTGCTGTGCCAACAGGGTTGATACCAAATGATCCATTAGTACCTGAAGCAAGTGCTACACCTGCAAGTGCATTAAGATCTACAGATTCTGCATCAAGAGATAATCCTTCAATAGTATTTCCCTTATAATCATAACAGAAAATCATATCATTATTAGCAAGAGATTCTGCATCTACATCAAGATCTGTTGCAATTTTATTGATATAAGATGTAAATACCTCAGGAATAACTTCAGCTTTAACCTGAAGACAAGTACTATTATCAATACCATAGTTCTGACCAGAGAACTTAGTATCAGGATTAAAACTTACTGACTGATTCTCAATTATTGAAGAACCTTCATAAACCTTAAGACTATACATTGTAAATCCAAGTCCCTTAGAAACCTGATAGTTAGGAGTAATTCTAACTGATTTAGCAGAAATACCTCTACCATTATCTGTATAAACAAATAAAGGATAAACACCAGAAGTTTCATTTAAGAGCAGCATAGCTTGCTCTTTAACCTGAGCATAAGTAGTACAATTAGCAAAGCTTGTAGCCTGCCATTTAACACTAGTATTTGAAATCATAACAGGAGTATCTGTTACTTCTGTAGTCTCATTTCCTTCATCATCAAGATAAATAGGATGTCCTTCTGCATCTGTCTTTTGTGTTTCTGTAGTAGTAACTGTTGCATAAAGAACTACATTTGCAAGAGTAGAATCAGGAGCACAAACACGTTTAACCAATAATCTACCACCAGCATTGATTATACGCTGAGCCTGAATACCATTCTGTCCATGACGAGCATAAGTCGGTACGCCAAACATATTATAGAAATCCTGTCCAGAATATATACCGAGATCTTCAGTTCCTTTATCAAAGCTTGATACTACAAAGATTAATGGACGATTATCAACTTCTGCTATAGGCTGAGTAACTTGAATAGCAGAATTATCATTCCATCTTACTTTAGTCATAGGAACAGCCATATCACTTTTCCTCCTTTATTATTTTAAATTAATAGAATAAAATTATATAGTCAAATAAGTACAATTTACAGTACCTAGATTTATTAGTATGTTATTTTTTAATAAGGGAAGACTGTTTGGTAAAGTTCCGAATTTATATAATATACTATATATGTATAAAATAATAAAGGAGGAATAACTTATGGATAAAATAATCAATAAGTTAAATAGCGAAGAAAAGCAGATGGTAAGAAATAATGATAATAAGATAGCTGCAGTTAAAGGTGTAACTGTTATTATTATTTGCATCTTATTAATGCTTGCTGTTAAGTTTGGTATTCAGTTCCAGGAAGAAAACTACTATAATGTAGTTTGCATAGAAGGAATTGAATATAGAAGTGATAACCATGATATTGAAATTGATGATGGTAGATATGTAATCATTGATGGAAAGTATTATGGATGGAGCTGGGTATCTTATATAAAGATGCACCAGAGAAAGGAGAATAAAAAATGAAATCGGTAGGAGATAGAATAACTTACGAGAGTCAGCAAAGCGGTGAGTATTTCATATACGTTGATGGAAAGTTCAGAATGAGTTCTGATAATTATTCTGAACTTAGAGAGGACATCGAGTATATAGAAAAAGAACTCGAAGAAGAAGAAAATAAAAAAGAGAGTAGCAATTAATTGCTACTCTCTTAATTTTTACTTTACATCATAACTATTTTTTCTAGAGGTGACTTAAGTAAATCTTTATCAGGTTTAGTTGATAATATATCAGCTGCCATAATACCTTCATCAAATCCTTCAGATATAATAGCAGTATAAGGTGATATATATTTAGGAGTAAGTTTAATACTTATAGGTTTATATGATAAATCATCTCCTAAATCAATCTTCTTTGATAATCTATAAGGATTAGATATATTATCCGGATCTCTACATAATTCACTCCAAAGAATACCAAATAACTGAGCAGATAGTTTATAATTTATTCCATTTAAGAATCCATTCTCGAGGAATATATTCCATCCTTCTTTATAAGATATATTAGAAGGAATCTTATTACTAATAACTGCAAGTTTATAGAATATTTCTACATTATCTATTAATTGAGGAAGATGCTTTTGAACAATAACTTGGTCTCCATATCTAAATCTCATAATACGATAATCATCTGGTTCTACATTATCTCCAAGACTTACATTCTTAACTTTAGATATTTCATAAGGTTTAAATAATATCATTGTAGGAAAGTTAAATACTCTAAATTTTCCAAGAGTTCCAGCTTTAGATATAATATTCCAGGTTAACAATCCTAAACATGATACAAATTCACCGTCTATTCTAGCTATAGGATTTTTTGTAGAATCATCAAAGAATACTTCAGGTACATAAATAAGTAATTCTGATTCATCATCTCTATTATATAATAAGGATTCTCCATCCCATTTAAATATATCAGATACTTTCATAAGATAACTCCTTTCTATTATTAATAAAAAGTGATATCAGTATAAATTGAGATAATGCTCAGTAAGAGTATTGAACTCTTACTGAGTATTATCAATGGTTTTAAAAAGGCTATCAAATGAGAGTAAGGTAATAAGCTTATTTAACATATTTTGGAGATTTACTAATAGATACAATCTTAGTATATGCAGGAGTCTTAATCTGCTTAAGTTCAGGACTACCAGGCTTAGCAGGAATATTCTTAGTTCCAGCAGGAATATCTTTTGCATATATACTAGCTTCTCCGGCTCCGTTCTGGATAATATTCATCTTTCTTCCAGTTCTCATATATGTCTCAATAAAGTCTTTTGCATTATTAACCATGAAAACTGCATCTTTCTTTGTAAACTCATAATTCTCAGCAAGATGTCTACTATCTTTACCATCAAGACCAGTTGCACCCTGAATTACACTAGCAATAAAATTAGTAGCTTCTTCAGCAGGACACTTATCTCCAATATATCCTTCATTCTTATCAAAGATACCAATCTTATATTTCTTATCATTAAGCATTGACTTCATTACTTTAACTTCATCAACCTTATTAATTGATATCTGCTTTGCTGAAGTTTTAATTTCTTCAATAATAGTTTCAAGTTCTGATTTCATAATAAATACCTCCATTAAATTAAAGTTAATTTGTTTCTAAGTTTTTATCTTCAAAATTGTCCTTAAAATATATAGGACAATATGATTTCTTTTTTCCATTTCTCATTAGAAAATCATGAATCTTCTTTTCATCATTCTCTAATAATACAGAATATAAAGTTTCTTTTTTATCTGGCTCTTTCAAATATTATACCTCCCTATAAATTAGTAGCAAAATATAATATATAATTTATAATCGATTATTATAATGTCTGAACTGTTATTTTTTATTACATTAGAGAAATAATAATATAAATAGTATTTATATACTACTATAAAAATAGTACTATAATAAAATAATTGATACAATAACTTATCAATAATAAATTAAAGGAGATATTATTATGATAAAAGTATTTGTCACTTGTCCTGCAAAAACAGTAACAGGCGGAGTAGAATTATTACATCAAGTTGTACATAAATTAAATTATTATAATACTATAGATGCTAAGATATTTTATATTGATGATAATGAGCATGAACATCCAAATGCATATAAATGTTATGAAAATCCAATAGCAGAAGGTAATAATTTAAATGATGCTGATTTTGTAATTGTTCCAGAGATTTGGGCTTATCATACATTAGAAATAAAAACAAGATCTATAATATATTGGGAATCTGTAGATAATTACTTTAAATGGTGCCCAGAAGAAAAACAATATTATTTTAGAAAAGATACAATTCATCTTGCACAATCATATTATGCATTAGATTTCTTAAATAAACTAGAAATACCAAAAGAAAATATTATATATGTATCTGATTATCTTAATGAATTATATTTAAAAAATAAAGACGAAGATTTAAAATCAATTGATAGAAAGAAAAGAATTATATATAATCCTGTAAAAGGAAAACGTTTTACAAATTCTATTATAAGATATATTATTAACAAAAATAATGGTATAATCTTTACTCCAATTGAAAATATGAGTAGAGAAGAAGTAATATCATTAATGAAAGAATCTATGATATATATAGATTTTGGAGATCATCCTGGAAAGGATAGAATACCTAGAGAAGCAGCAATGTGTGGCTGTTGTATTATAACAGGATTAAATGGATCTGCAAAATTCAAAGAA
>Ga0247611_10010955_pt1 | contig 10554 bp, 7 predicted proteins | sample 177DNAGHGhighgp2_FD_192422 | JGI IMG/M metagenome (GOLD analysis project Ga0247611, IMG submission 192422) | Sheep rumen microbial communities from Palmerston North, Manawatu-Wanganui, New Zealand - 1770 DNA GHGhigh gp2 | ecosystem: Host-associated > Mammals > Digestive system > Stomach > Rumen ... | reverse complement strand
CACCGTCCTCCTCCACCCAGCAGCCTCCGTTGTCCTCCGCACAGTCTCCGTCGTTCTCCACCCAGCAGCCTCCGTTGTCCTCCGCACAGTCTCCGTCGTTCTCCACCCAGCAGCCTCCGTTGTCCTCCGCACAGTCTCCGTCGTTCTCCGCAGGCGATGGCTCTGCCATCGTCTATGTCCGCAGCCGCCGCCATGCCCGCGAGATTGCCGAGCACCTGTGCGAGGCCGGCCTTTCAGCCACCTTCTACCATGCCGGCCTCGACCATGCCGACAAGGACCGCCGCCAGCGCGACTGGCAGCATGACCGCGTGCGCATCATGGTAGCTACCAACGCCTTCGGTATGGGCATCGACAAGCCCGATGTGCGCATTGTCGTCCACTACGACTGCCCCGACTCGCTGGAAGCCTACTTCCAGGAGGCTGGTCGTGCAGGCCGCGACGGTCTGCCCGCACAAGCCGTCCTGCTCTACAACGGCAGCGACGACGGCAAGCTGCAGAAGCGCGTCGATGACACTTTCCCTCCACGCGAATATATTAAAGAGGTGTACGAGCACCTGGCTTACTACTACCAGATAGCCACGGGCGACGGCTACGGCGTCAGCCACGAGTTCCATATCGAGGAGTTCTGCCAGCGTTTCCACCACTTCCCCATCCGCGTCCATTCAGCCCTGCAGATACTACAGCGGGCGGGCTACATCGACTACGACGAGGAAGCCGACCATCAGGCCCGCATACGCTTCCTGGTAGGTCGCGACGACCTCTACCGCTTGGAACAAGTCACCCCCGACGAGGAGCGCGTCATCGTAGCCCTGCTGCGCAACTACGGTGGATTGTTTGCCGACTACGGCTACGTCGACGAGAGCATCGTGGCCCAGCAGGCAGGACTGACGCAGCCACAGACCTACGACATCCTGATGGCCCTGTCGCAGCGTCACCTCATCAGCTTCATCCCACGCCGGCAGGTGCCCTTCATCCGCTACATGCAGCGTCGTGAGGACAAAGAGCACATCCAGATACCCAGCAGTATCTACGAAGACCGGCTGGAACAATACCGCGAGCGCATAGAGGCCATGCTACACTACGTGCAGACTGACGACCGCTGCCGCTCACGCTTGCTGCTGGATTATTTCGGGGAAAAGTCAGACCACGACTGTGGCCAATGCGATGTTTGCCTCGCAGAACAGGGACTGCTGGTGACCGACAGGGGTCAACGTGATGCCCGTAAACAAATCCTCGCCCTGCTGGATGACCACCAGCGACACCACATTACAGAACTCTACCGCCTGCAACTGCCGGCAGCAGAGCTCAACAGCGCCCTAACCTGGCTCATCCAGGAAGAGCGCATTCGACAGACCGACGGTTACATCAGCCTATAAAACAATTATTGTGCTTGCTGCACGGCATCCAACAACACGTTGTGAATCAGCCCATTGGTAGCCACCACGCTATCACCACGGGTAAAATCGCTGCTACCCTGATAGTCGGTGACGATACCGCCAGCTTCCTGCACGATAAGCGCACCAGCCATATAGTCCCATTGTCCGATATACCGCTCGGCATAAGCATCCAACCGACCAGCAGCCACATAGCACAAGGCCATCGCCGCAGAGCCTATCATGCGGATGCTGCCCACGTTGCCATAGAAGCGCTGCATCAAGGCGATGATGACGGGCTTGTAGGCGTCGCTGTTATAAGGCAACTGCAAGCACAGCAACGCATCGTTGATACCACTCGTCCCCACCTTCAGCGGCTCATCGTTCATCCATGCCTTACCACCCTTCCAGGCGTAGAAGCACTCGTCAGCACAGATGTCGTACACCACACCCACCAGGATGTCGTTGCCCTGGATGAGGGCGATGCTGACGGCGTATGGCGCAAAACCGTGGATGAAGTTCGTCGTCCCGTCCAGCGGGTCTACCACCCAGACGAGATGAGCAGTCTGAGGGCTGACAGTTGAACCATCGTCCTGCTGACCTCTTCCTTCTGACTTCGCTGTACCCTCTTCGGTAATGAATCCCGCCTCGGGCACAATCACACGCAACCGACTGACAATCAACTGTTCCGACCCCTTGTCCACATACGACACATAGTCGTGGGCATGCTTGCGCTCGACCTTCTCAAACGAGAAGCCAGCCCGTTCTTTTCTGATATAAGAACCCGCCTCGCGGGCCACCTGGCACACAAGGCGGGTTATCTGTTCAAGATTCTGCATGAATCTGTCTTTTTTATTCCTTATTTAGGCTGCAGACCGCTTAGTCTTCCTGATACTCGGGACGCAGCTTGCGGACAGTCTCACCGGCACGCCACATCTCCTGGTTGCGCATAGCCTCCAGCTCCTTCTCAAGGCCAGCACGGTAGTCGGGCTTCGAGTTGGCATCGATGGTGATCTGAGCCTCGTTACCAGTCTTCACCGAGTAGTACAGCCACTCCATGACGGGTTTGATGGCGTCGTGGAAGCGGGGAGCCCAGTCGAGTGCACCACGCTGTGCGGTGGTCGAGCAGTTGGCGTACATCCAGTCCATACCCTTGGCACCGAACAACGGGCCAAGGCTCTGTGTCAGCTCCTCAACGGTCTCATTGAAAGCCTCAGAAGGTGTGTGGCCGTTCTCGCGCAGCACCTCGTACTGAGCCAGCAGCAGACCCTGGATGGCACCCATCAGCGAGCCACGCTCACCAGTGAGGTCAGAGGTAGCCTCGCGCTGGAAGGTGGTCTCAAACAGGTAGCCGGCACCAATACCGATACCGAAGGCCAGCGTCTTCTCCTTGGCCTTGCCGGTAGCATCCTGATAGACGGCATACGAGCAGTTCAGGCCGCGACCCTCGCAGAACATCGTGCGCAGGCTGGTGCCAGAACCCTTCGGAGCCACCATGATGACGTCGACATCCTTCGGGGGAACCACGCCTGTGCGGTCGCTCCAGTTGATAGCGAAGCCATGGCTGTAGTACAGCGTCTTGCCAGGCTTCAGATATTGTTTGATGGTAGGCCACTGCTGCATCTGACCAGCATCGGAGAGCAGCATGCAGAGGATGGTACCCTTCTCGGCAGCCTCCTCAATGCTAAAGAGCGTCTTGCCAGGCACCCAACCGTCAGCCACAGCCTTGTCGTAGGTTTTGCCCTGACGCTGACCAACGATGACGTTGAAGCCATTGTCGCGCAGGTTGCAGGCCTGTCCGGGTCCCTGAACACCATAACCGATGACGGCAATCACCTCATCCTTCAATACTTCACGTGCTTTCTCGAGTGAGAACTCCTTGCTGGTGACTACAGTTTCAATTACGCCACCAAAATTCATTTCTGCCATAATTGTATTATGTTTTAGTGTTATACATATCTCTGTGACCTTGCCAGCCCTACACGAGAACCGTCGTTTTATTGGTTCACTCCTACTCTACACGAGAGTACGACGAGAGACTTAACTAATAAAATCAGCTGCAAAGATAACAATTTGACAACAAACGACCAAATAATCTTTCAATTTTATACGAATTTAACCTTACTTCTTACCACTTCGACATCGTCATTCTTCACGATGCGTACGCAGAACTCGCCATCAGCAGTCTCCTCACGATAGAACGAAAGCCGATCACCAGCATGCGCCTCTGCCACGTAAGCAATCTCGAAACGCTTAATCTGGTGCTCTTTAAACCAATCAATGGGCAACAGGTCGAGAACATGCTCGATGTACTTGACTGAGTTGATATGGCCATTAATGTCTACATCATTATAAAAGGTATCAATGGTGCGTACCAGTTGGGCATCGTCCGACATTTTTACACGGCCGCCCTTGTCGATGGGGCATTCCTTGTCCTTGACAATCCAGTTGTTGATGGCACCGTCGTCGATGGTATAGATGTCAGTAGGCTGGCGCGTCTCCGTGTCAATCATCGCCCAGATGCTGCGCCCGTAGCCGTAGACGGACCCGTCGTCACCGATGACGGAGAAATTGCGGGAGGTGAAGTAGCGCATGGCACTCTCCACCCACGTCTCGACATTGAACTTAGTATACTGCTGCGGCATCTCCGTCATCTCGATGGCCAGTCGTGAGAGTACCCACGAGCGATTGATGGTCATCAGGTACTTCATGCCGAATCCCCTTGCCGACGAATGGAAATCAGCAGCGTTGAGCATGTGGTTGCCCAGATGACCCATGAACAGCCGGCCACTGAAGTCGCAGTGGAACGGCTCAGCCAAAAACGAGTATGTTCCTATTTTATCCATTCTCTTGTGTTTTCTCACGCTCTTCCAGGAATTCGCTGACCTGCTCCTGCATGCCGCGGGTGACGGCGATACGGCCGGAGCGGGTGTACTGCAACACGCAGCCAAAGGCATCGAGGGCACGGTAGAGCGAGATGATGTCCTCGGTGATACCATGCTTCATGACGATGGTATAGGTGGGGTTCACCTCGATGATGCTGGCCTCGTGGCGGCGGATGGTGCGCGAAATCTCAGGGTTCTCCAACACTTTGTCCGTAGCCAGCTTGTAGAGTCCCGACTCACGGATAAAGAGCTGGTCGTCAGTGAAATAGTTGACTTTGACGACATCTATCTTCTTCTCTATCTGCTTGGTAATCTTGATAATCTGGTCCTCGTCACTCCAGGCGGTGATGGTGTACTTGTGAACACCCTCTATCGAGGAGGCTGACACGTTCAGACTCTCGATATTCACCTGCCTACGGGTAAACACGGCGGTAATCTGGTTCAGGATACCAGCGATATTCTCCGAATAAACCAACAGGGTGTATAGTTTCTTCTTCTCTTCCATACATCTTACTTCTTACAACATACATCTGACATCATCAAATCTCCAGCATCATATCGTTGACGTTCATGCCCGGTGGTGTCATGGGCAGCACGTCGTCATCCTCCTTGATGGCACACTCCAGGATGAATGGTCCGTCGGTGGTCAGCATCTTTTCCACTGCTGCGCGAAGGTCCTTGCGGTCGGTGGCAGCCATGTAAGGGATGCCGTACCCCTGGGCGATGAGTTCGTAGCAGGGGTTCATCATCTTGGTGAACGACTTACGACGCATCCAGAACATATCCTGCCACTGGCGCACATTGCCCAGATAGTGGTTGTTCATCAGGATCATCTTCACCGGCGACTTCTGTTCCATGATGGTACCCAGTTCCTCGATGCACATCTGGAAACCGCCATCACCCATGAAACAGCATACGGTACGCTCCGGGGCACCGAAGGTGGCACCAATCGCGGCAGGCATGCCATAGCCCATGGTGCCCAAGCCACCGCTGGTGCAGATGCTGCGCTTGTGATGATATTTGAAATAACGCGTTGCAAAGAGCTGGTTCTGACCGACATCCGTCACCAGTACGGCATCGTCGGGAGCCTGTTCGGCAACGGCGTTGACCACCTCGCCCATCAGTAGCGGACCCTCCTGGGGATGGATGGCAGGCTCGATGACTTTCTCACGCTCCTTGGCATCCAACTCCCTGAACGACTCGCGCCACTCCTGACGTTGAACGTTAAGCGATGACCGTTTGACGTCATCGAGGAGAGCCGTCAGGGCAGGCAGCGACTCCTTGCAGTCGGCTACGATGGCGACATCGGTCTTGACGTTCTTGTCTATCTCGCTGCGGTCGATATCCAGATGGATAATCTTCGCCTGCTTGGCGTAGGTCTTGGTATTGCCCGTCACACGGTCGGAGAAGCGCATGCCAATGGCGATGAGCACGTCACACTCCTGTTCCTTCAAGTTGACGGCATAGTTGCCATGCATGCCCAGCATGCCGACATTGAGGGGATGGTTCGAGGGCAGAGCCGACAGGCCCAGCATGGTACGCCCGGCAGGGATGCCAGCCTTCTCGAGGAACGTCTTCAGCTCCTCCTGGGCATTACCCAGTTCCACGCCCTGACCAACCAGCGCCAAAGGACGCTTGGCATTGTTGATGAGTTCAGCAGCCTGACGCACAGCCTCCATGTTCAGTTTCGGATAGGCCACATAGCTGCGGATGAAGTCTACCTTCTTCGGTTCCCAGTCAATCTCCTCGACCTGTGCATTACGCGGGAAATCGAGCACCACAGGACCGGGACGGCCGCTGCGGGCAATATAGAAGGCCCGGCTGACGGCCCATGACACGTCCTCGGCATGACGTATCTGGTAGCTCCACTTGGAAATGGGCTGGGCCAAACCTACGAGGTCCACCTCCTGGAAGGCATCGGTTCCTAAGGCTCCGATAGCTACCTGACCGGCAATGACCACGATGGGCGTAGAATCCAGCATGGCATCGGCAACGCCTGTCATCGTGTTGGTAGCGCCGGGACCACTGGTCACCAAGGCCACGCCCACCTCACCGCTGACGCGGGCATAGCCCTCAGCGGCATGGACTGCTCCCTGCTCATGGCGCACCAGAATGTGGTCGAAGCATTTTTTCTCGCCACGGGTATAGTCGAACAGCGCGTCGTAGGTGGGCATAATACTGCCGCCGGGGTAACCGAAGATGGTCTTCACGCCCTCAGCCTGCAGCGCCCTCATCAGCGCTTTCGCTCCTGTTATTCTGTCTTTCAGCATATTCCTTTATAATCTAGATAATCTAGTCGTACTAGTCAATCATTCTCACGCCTCCCTTGTCGGCAGAAGATACGCTCTGGGCGTAGGCGCGGAGGGCCTTGCTGACCACGCGGTTGCGCTTCAGCGGCTGCTGCGGGCGGGCGGCCAGTTCCTCATCGCTCAACTTGACATTGATGCTACGCGATGGAATGTCGATAACGATGATGTCGCCGTCCTTGATCTTGCCGATAGTGCCGCCGTTAGCCGCCTCGGGCGAGATGTGTCCGATGGAGAGACCACTGGTACCACCTGAGAAGCGGCCGTCGGTAATGAGCGCACACTCCTTACCCATATGCATCGACTTGATATAGCTGGTAGGATAGAGCATCTCCTGCATGCCGGGACCGCCCTTGGGACCCTCGTGGGTGATGACCACGCAGTCGCCCTTCTTCACCTTGCCGCCAAGGATGCCCTCGCAGGCGTCTTCCTGAGAGTCGAAGCAGACAGCAGGGCCCTCGAAGTGCCACAAGCTCTCGTCGACGCCAGCCGTCTTGACCACACAACCGTCCTGGGCGATGTTGCCAAAGAGCACAGCCAGACCACCGTCCTTGGTATAGGCATGTTCGATGTCGCGAATACAGCCGTTGGCACGGTCGGTGTCGAGTGTCCCCCACTCTGCTGACTGACTGCCCATCTTCGTAGAGAAACGGTTGCCGGGAGCCGTCTGATAGATACGGTTGGCTTCAGCATCAAGAGCACCATCCACTATGCTGTATTTCTTCATGGCCTCAGCCAGCGTCATGCCGTCTACGCGGATGGCAGAGCCATCAACAAGCCCACCCTTGTTGAGTTCATTCAGAATACCCAGGATACCACCGGCACGTCCGCACTCCTGCACGCTGTACTTCTGCGTGTTGGGAGCGAGCTTGCACAGACAAGGCGTCTTGCGGCTCAAGGCATCAATATCGTTCATGGTAAAATCAACACCAGCCTCTTGGGCTACTGCCAACAGGTGGAGCACGGTATTCGTCGAACCACCCATGGCGATGTCGAGCGTCATGGCGTTGAGGAAAGCCTGGCGGGTGGCGATGCTGCGGGGCAACACGCTCTCGTCGCCATCCTCGTAATAGGCAAAGGCGTTCTTCACAATCTGACGGGCAGCCTGCTTAAACAACTCCACACGATTGGTATGGGTAGCCAGGATAGTGCCGTTGCCAGGCAACGACAGTCCGATGGCCTCGGTCAGCGAGTTCATCGAGTTAGCGGTAAACATGCCTGAGCACGAGCCGCACCCTGGACAGGCACACTGCTCAATCTCTTTCATCTCTTCATCGCTAACGGAGGGATCGGCTCCCTTCACCATGGCGGTGATCAAGTCGGCATTCTCGCCACGCCAGCGCCCAGCCTCCATAGGACCTCCACTACAGAAGACTGTAGGGATGTTCAGTCGCATGGCAGCCATCAGCATACCCGGCGTCACCTTGTCGCAGTTGGAGATGCAGATCATGGCATCGGCTTTGTGGGCATTGACCATATATTCTACGCTGTCGGCAATGATGTCACGCGAGGGCAGCGAATAGAGCATACCGTCGTGACCCATGGCGATGCCATCATCGATGGCAATGGTATTGAACTCAGCGGCATAGCAGCCCATCTTTTCTATTTCCTCACGGACAATCTGTCCTATCTCATGCAGATGCGTATGACCTGGCACAAACTGGGTAAAGGAGTTAACGACGGCAATAATGGGTTTGCCAAACTGTTCATGTTTCATACCCGTGGCAACCCACAAAGCGCGGGCACCTGCCATTCTGCGGCCTTCTGTACATACCGCACTACGTAATTGATGTTTCATCACTTCTATTCTACTCAATAATTACTTGGACTTTGTCGTGTCGATGAACATAGCCACACGGTTGAAATCAATCTCTTCGGAGAGAGAATCGGTGGCACCCATACCCTCGATGGTAATACGGTTCGAGGCAATCTTATAACGGTTGATAAGGGCTGTCATCACCGACGTGGCACGAGCTACAGACAACTTCTGATTCAGTTCGGGATTACCCTCGGGCGAAGCATAGCCACGAATAAGCACCTTCGACTCAGGATGGTTGCGCATGTACTTGGCAATCATCTCGATGCTGGCATACTGGGCTGCGTCGATGGTACTCTTGCCCTGACCGAAGATAACAATGGGCTGCAAGAAGGTTTCCTTCTTCACCTCTTCGACAACGACAGTCTTGTTGGGACGCTTATTACACTCGTCCAAAGCCTGCTCCAACTCCTCAATGCGGTTGTCGCGCTCGAGAAGCTGCTGGTCCTTGGTTTCGATAGAACGACGCATGTTGTTAATCTTGTTGTTCAGATCGTAAATCTCGCGCTGGTCACGCAACTGTGCCTTCGTAAAATTATGCTTGCCGTTGCTGTTGAGGAACTTGTAGGTCACACCGATGTTCACACCCAACAGGGCAGTACTGAGGTCGTACTTCATCCCATGGTTGATGTTGGAAACCATATTAGATGGTTGTGTCGACCATCCGTCGAGTGCATAGGTGATATTGGGCTCCAAATAGAGCTGCCAAGCCTTATCGGCACCAAGATTAAAAGCAAAGTCAATGGCAAACTTCGAGGTGACAAAATTTGTCTTGGGAGCATTACCATAAGCATGCATCCAGCCAAAACCGCCTAGGGCAGTCACCTCAAAGAGACGAGGCTCACCCGTGTAGCCACCAAAGAGGTTGCACAGGTTGAAGGTACCCAGCAGGCTGACGTTCGTAGCCTCGACAAAGGTCTTCGAAGACTGTACCGATTTCTTATCAGAAAGACCATACAATGTACCCTCGGCTACCAGACCGAATACGGTGGTGAAATTTCTGCCGACGCGAAGGCTGGCATTGGGAGATAAGGCCTTGAACTTCGTGGCGTTACTCCTTTCAGCTTCCGACAGCCATGGGGTAGAGGCTACTCCGGCATTGATACCAAAATACCAGTTGTCAGACCCCTTGTTACTTGTCAGCACGGTGTTCTGTGCAGAAACATTCGCTGTCATCATTGCGGCAGCAAGCATCATTAAAATCTTTTTCATACAACTTGATTATCGTATAGCTTAATGAATTCAAAACGGTGCAAAGGTACTTAAAAAATGTATAACAACCAAATTATCAGCCCAAAAAGCGTCAAATAGTGTCAATCGTGATAATGGCTGGTTTCAAGCGGCCTCGCTGGTCGCGGACAGTCAGTGTGACACGTCCTGATTGATGCGTGGGACGTAGAATAACTACCAGTTCACCATTGAAGAGACGCATACGGGGCTGCTTGAACGACTCCAGCGACGTGGCATCACCATTACAACAGGCTTCAAAAGCAGCCTCTCCGCTGACGCTGAACACCAGTTGTTCCTGGCACGTAGGGACGGGCGTGCCCTGCTTATCCTGCACACCGACACGGACGAATATCAAATCCTCACCGTCGGCATGATGGACATCCGTTTCAGCCTGGGCTGTCAACGCGACGGCCTTGCCTGCCGTACGGCGAACGTCTTCGCCAATCTTGTTGCCCTGCTCATCGTAAGCCACAACCCGTATTTCTCCCGGTTCATATTTGACATCATTCCAACGTAGGCGATAACGGTCCAGACGTTCAGTTTTATTTTTGCGGATACGTCCTTGCGACTTGCCATTGACAAAGAGCTCAGCTTCTACACCGTCCGTGTAACAGTAGACGGGCGTCACCTGACCTTTACGGCCGGGCCATGTCCAATGGGGTAACAGGTGGACAGTATGCTCGTCCTTGTTCCACTTCGAACGATAGAGCCAGTAACGGTCCTTGGGCAGGCCTGCCAGGTCGCAGATTCCAAAGTAGCTGGAGCGCGAGGGCCAGTATTCATCGTATGGTGTGGGTTCGCCCAGATAGTCATAGCCTGTCCACACGAACTCGCCAATCACCCAAGGATAGTCGTCCTGACAACGCCAGTCGTCATCAGGCAGATTGGACCACGGACACCACTCTACATCGTACGACGAACATTGTCCGTCGGCTCTCTGAATG
>Ga0247611_10010954_pt1 | contig 10554 bp, 12 predicted proteins | sample 177DNAGHGhighgp2_FD_192422 | JGI IMG/M metagenome (GOLD analysis project Ga0247611, IMG submission 192422) | Sheep rumen microbial communities from Palmerston North, Manawatu-Wanganui, New Zealand - 1770 DNA GHGhigh gp2 | ecosystem: Host-associated > Mammals > Digestive system > Stomach > Rumen... | reverse complement strand
TTAATTGGAGTGTAGTCCTCGGAGCGGGTGATGACTTGGGTGTTGGAGGGGTCGGAGTCGGCCTCGCGGAACCAGTCGCTGTATTCGATGTAGTGACGGGCGTAGGTCTTGTTCATGGCTTGTGCCTGTTCGGGGTCAACTTTCTTGATGAACTTGGCAGGGACACCTCCCCAGAGTTCGCCGTCGCCAATCTGGGTGTTGGAGAGAACAAGAGCACCGGCTGCGACTATCGCTCCACGACCTACTACGGCGTGGTCGAGCACCGTTGCTCCCATGCCCACGAGGGCTCCATCCTTGATTTCGCAGCCGTGAAGGGTGACCGAGTGACCGATGGTGACATCGTCGCCAAGAATGCAGGGGGCTTTGCCGTTGAGGGTGTGGATGCAGGAGTTGTCCTGAATGTTGGTGCGGTTGCCAACCTTTATAAAATGCACGTCGCCGCGAACGACGGCATTGAACCATACGGTGCAGTCGTCGCCCATCTCTACGTCACCAACTATTACCGCTCCTTCGCTGAAGTAGCAATGCTTGCCGAAGCGGGGGGCAGGCATGCCTTTGAGAGCTTTTATTATGGCCATTTTTGCTAATTACGAATTACGAATTATGAATTACGAGTTATGAATTATGAAATGGGACTTGTTGATTCGCGCAGCCAGGCGCGGTCTTCCTCGCAGAGTAGGGGAGAGAGTTCGGCATAGACGTGCTGGTGATAGCTGTTGAGCCATTCTATCTCGTCGGGCATCATCATCTCAAGGATCATGGGCGTGGTGTCGATGGGACAGAGGGTTAGCGGCTCGAATTGCAGAAATTCGCCGAATTCACCGTCACAAAAGTGTGTTATGAGCATAGTGTTCTCCGTTCGGCAGCCGTGCTTGCCTGTCTTGTAAATACCTGGCTCGTTGGTTACCGTCATTCCTGCGACAAGAGGCGCTGGCATGTAGTTCATGCGAATCTGATGAGGCCCTTCGTGAACGTTAAGATACGAGCCCACACCGTGCCCTGTGCCGTGCAGGAAGTTGATGCCTTGTTGCCACATAGCATAGCGAGCCAGCACATCGAGCTGTGTTCCGCTGCTTCCAGAGGGGAACTTTGCCATAGCCAGTCGGATGTGTCCCTTCAGCACCAGTGTGTAGTCTGTGCGCTCCTCTTCGGTCAAGGGGCCGAGGGCGATAGTTCGCGTGATGTCTGTGGTTCCTTCCTGATATTGTGCACCGCTGTCGAGTAGGAGCAATCCGTGCGGCTCAAGCGGGATATCGGTTTCGGGAGTTGCTTCGTAGTGCACTATAGCTCCGTGAGCTCCGTAACCGGCGATGGTGTCGAACGAAATATCGCGGAACCCTTCCTGTTCAGCCCTCAGTGAGGTTAGTTTTTGATCAATACTTATTTCTGTCTGTCCACCTGCTTCAACAGCAGGTTTCAACCAACGCAGGAACTTCACCAAAGCGATTCCGTCCTTACGCATAGCACTTCGATAACCCGCAATCTCGGCCTCGTTTTTCACGGCCTTCATAGGTGCTACCAAAGACCCCCCTGCCCCCTTTGGGGGGAGAGAAACAAGTGCAGAGTTGCAGGTGCTTGGGTCAACGAGTATTCGTCCCTTTGGACAGGCGACATTGGTGTATTTGTCGGTATCTATGCCTTGTTGCGCGAGATATTGACGAACCTCGTCGGTGAGTTTCTGGGGTAGGGTATAGAGCGTGACATTATCCATCGTTACCGTCAGGTACGAGACGAAAAGCGGACAACAGTGGACATCTGTTCCACGCAGGTTTGTGAGCCACGCAATGTCGTCGAGCTGTGTGATGATGGTGGCATCGGCGTGCAGGTCGCGAAGTTTCTGACGAAGTCTTTCAATCTTATGGCAAGCCTCCTCGCCTGCGAACTTCAAGGGCTGTATCTCGATGGGGTTGAGGGGGATGGGTGGACGGTTCTCCCATAGTTCTGCTGCAGGGTCGGGTGCAAGGACAAGCTCCAGTCCTTCGAACTCCAGTTCGCTGCGCAGTTGTTCTACATTATTTATAGTATTTACCCATCCGTCTATGCCCACCTTGCTGCCTTTAGGCAGTATGTTGCCGAGCCATTTGGCAATGGAGGGCGTTTCGGACAGCTTTTCCTTCATCAGGCGGAAGGACGTGCCTTTGAGCTGCTCCTCGGCAGCGAGCCAGTAGCGGCTGTCGGTCCACAGTGCAGCATCATCGAGAGTGACGACTGCTGTTCCTGCCGAACCGTTGAAGCCGCTTATCCATTCGCGCGTCTTCCAATGGTCGGGGACATACTCGCCGCAGTGTGGGTCGGTGCTTGGGAATATGAATGCTGCGAGGTTGTGGGCTTTCAGCCACTCGCGCAGGGTGGTGATGGGGGGCATGAGTTTAGAGTTTAGGGTTGAGAGTTGAGAGTTTAAGGGTTTAAAGGGGATTAAAGGATGCTTGCGATTTTTTCGAGCCATTCTTTGTCAGTTTCGTCGAAGGTGGCGAGTTCGGCGCTATCAATATCGAGTACGGCGATGACCTGTCCTTCCTTGTCGTGGACGGGAACTACTATCTCGCTGCGTGAGGCGGAAGAACAGGCTATATGACCTGGGAACTTCTCGACATCGGGCACCACTTGCGTTTCGTCTTTGTCCCACGCAGTACCGCAGACGCCTCGTCCGCGACGTATGCGAGTGCAAGCCATCGGTCCTTGGAAAGGTCCCAGCACCAACTCCTCCTTGTGTTCCTCCCCTAAGTTAGGGGAGGTGTCACGAAGTGACGGAGGAGTATGCCTGTCAACCACTCGGTAGAAGCCTATCCACCACCATCCGAACGTCTCGTGAAGCATGCTTGCCACGTTTGCCATGCAGGCTATCAAATCGGGCTCGTCCTCCACCACACTCTTTATCTGCGGCAGCAAGGCGGCGTACTTTTCCTCCTTGTTTCCCTGTGAAATTCTTAATTCTTCGCTCATAATTACGACAAAGATATGAAATAATTCGTAATTCGTAATTCGTAATTCGTAATTATTCCTTATATTTGTGTCCGAATTAACCTTTTAGACGCTTAAACCATTAAACTTTAATATAATAAATTCACACATTATGGCTTTTTTAACTAACGAGAAACTGGTGATTGTTGGTGCCGGCGGTATGATCGGTTCTAACATGGTACAGAGTGTGCTGATGCTGGGTCTGACTCCCAACATCTGCTTGTATGACATCTATGAGCCCGGTGTTCATGGCGTTTACGACGAGATGTGCCACTGCGCCTTCCCCGGTGCAAACCTCTCTTACACCGTTGATGCCAAGGAGGCTTTCACGGGTGCTAAGTACATCATCTCCTCTGGTGGCGCTCCCCGTAAGGAGGGTATGACACGTGAGGACCTGCTGAAGGGTAACTGCCAGATTGCAGCCGACTTCGGTGAGAACATCAAGAAGTACTGCCCCGATGTGAAGCACGTTGTCGTTATCTTCAACCCCGCTGACGTAACAGCTCTGACAGCTCTGATTCACTCTGGTTTGAAGCCCAACCAACTGACCTCTCTGGCTGCTCTCGACTCTACGCGTCTGCAGCAGCAACTTGCTCAGGAGTTCGGTGTTCAGCAGGACAAGGTTACTCAGGCTTACACCTACGGCGGTCATGGCGAACAGATGGCAGTATTTGCCAGCAAGGCTCTTATCGATGGCAAGCCCCTCAGCGAGCTTCCTCTCAGCGCCGAGCGTTGGGCAGAGATTAAGCACATGACAACTCAGGGCGGTAGCAATATCATCAAGCTGCGCGGTCGCAGTTCATTCCAGAGCCCTGCTTATCAGGCTGTGAAGATGATTGAGGGCGCTATGGGTGGCGAGCCCTTCAAGTGGCCTGCTGGTTGCTATGTCAACGCCTATGGTTTCAAGAACGTGATGATGGCTATGCCTACCGTTATTGATAAGGACGGTGTGCACTTCACTGAGCCCGAAGGTACTGCAGAGGAAATGGCTGCATTGCAGGCTTCTTACGAGCACCTGCAGAAGATGCGTGACGAAATTATCGGTCTGGGCATCATTCCTGCCGTTGCTGACTGGGGTAAGGATAATCCCAACCTTTAAACTGCTCACTCCAATACAAAGCTCTGGCACCCTCTGTGTCGGAGCTTTGTTATTTTTAATGGTAAGAGCTAGAAAACCTTAGTCGTTCTCGCTCGCGTGCGATACATATTATAATATAAAAATAACGTAGATGGTAACTTTGACTGCGTCATAATTATCTTTTTGCATCATAAATATCATGTTGATGACATGTATTTCTGCTACAAATAGATAATTTTTGCTTATAATGTTTGGCAGTGCGCTCGATTTTCACTAATTTTGCAGCCGCAAATTATAGACGCTAATACAAAAACATAAATATAAATAACTTAAACGTAACAAAAAATGATTGTAGTACCTGTAAAAGAAGGCGAGAACATTGAGCGCGCCCTGAAGAAGTTCAAGAGAAAGTTTGAGAAGACTGGTGTTATGAAGGAGCTCCGTGCTCGTCAGCAGTTTGACAAGCCCTCTGTTCTGAAGCGTCTGGCTCACGAGCGCGCCGTTTACGTTCAGCAGCTCAACCGCGTAGAGGACTAATCTGGCGTGTGGATTCCTCCGTTCCTCGCGTATCTTGAGAGCGAATGTAACCGCTCGAAACTGACGGTAGAGACTTACCGCATCGGGCTGGAGCAATTCGAACGCTACATGGCCTGCCAAGAGGGAAAGCCCGATTGGGACAGCATAGACGGCGACCTCGTACGTGATTGGATGGTGGAACAGATGGAGCAGGGCGAGAGCGCCCGTACCGTCTGCAAGAAGTTGAGCGCCCTGAAGACTTTCTATCGCTACCTGCTGGGGCGCGGAATGGTGAAGACCGATCCGGTGCACTCATTGCAGGGGCCGAAGAAAGAGAAAACACTGCCAACGTATGTCCGCGAGGCTGATATGGACAAGCTGCTCGACAGCAACCAGTTCGACCAAGCACCGGATGGAGAGCGAGACAGACTGATTCTGCTGATACTCTATTCCACTGGCATACGACGTTCGGAACTCTACGGACTAAACTGGGCAGATGTGGAATTTGATAGTCGCCAGCTAAAGGTTACTGGAAAACGCAACAAACAGCGCATAGTACCTTTCGGAGACGAACTCAAGCAAGCGTTGCTCAACTATCGCCATACATTGGAACAACTGCCAGAGGGCAGTGTTAGGACAAAGGCTTTGTTGGTTGACCGAAAGACGGGGGACAGGCTCTCTTCGGCGAAAATCTACGAGACGGTGCATAATTACCTCTCACAGATTCCAACCCTGAAAAAACGCTCGCCGCACGTGTTGCGACACTCGTTTGCCACTGCAATGCTCAATCACGATGCCAACCTGCAAGCCGTGAAGGAACTGCTTGGGCATGAAAGTCTTTCCACAACAGAGATATACACACATACATCCTTTGAGGAACTAAAACGAATGTATAACCAGGCTCATCCAAGAGCCAAATAAAACAGACGACTATGGAAATCAAGATTCAGACCATCCATTTCGAGGCTACCGAGAAGTTGCAGGACTACGTGCAGAAGCGCGTGTCGAAACTGGGACGCTTCAGCAGTGATATCCATACGGCAGAGGTCACCCTCAAGGTGGTTAAGCCCGAAACCGCAATGAACAAGGAGGCCGCCCTCCGTCTCAAAGTTCCCGGAAGCGATTTGTTCGCCACAAAGATTGCCGATACGTTCGAAGAGGCTGTTGACCAGTGTGCAGATACCCTGACTCGTCAGCTCGAGAAGTATAAGGATAAGAAAAATCGCTAAAAACATTGCCAAACATTTGGCAGTTTCGCAAATAATGCCTAATTTTGCAGCCGATTACTGGCAAAGTTGCCTTTATTCGGTATGCAATTGCCTCTTTAGCTCAGTTGGCCAGAGCACGTGATTTGTAATCTCGGGGTCGTTGGTTCGAATCCGACAAGAGGCTCAAAAGCGGGTGAACCCGCGCTCTTTGAAAGAATGAAATAACGGGTGGTTACCAGAGTGGCCAAATGGGGCAGACTGTAAATCTGCTGGCTTACGCCTTCGGTGGTTCGAATCCATCACCACCCACCACAGATTGAACAACACACTACGGTGTGGATTGCCGAAAGCGCGAAATTGCGGAATGTTCGTGCAAGCCGAGAGCAACAGCGAATGCTGTTGCGGCAGATTCGGAACAAAGGCGATGGATGATTTTAATCATACATAAGACTTTGGAACGAAGATGCGCAGGAGAAAGCAACGCTTGATACTGCTGAGGTGACGCCGGACTTCTCGCAAAATCCGATTCGGATTTTGCGGAAGTAGCTCAGTCGATAGAGCACTAGCCTTCCAAGCTGGGGGTCGCGGGTTTGAGCCCCGTCTTCCGCTCAACTGTGAAACAGAAAGCGATGCTGCTTTAGCTCAGTGGTAGAGCGCATCCTTGGTAAGGATGAGGTCCCGAGTTCAACTCTCGGAAGCAGCTCGAAACAATTGACAATTGGAAATTGATAATTGATAGTTGAAATACATTTTTCACTTATAATATTATAAAGTACTGCTATGGCAAAAGAAAAATTCGAAAGAACCAAACCGCATGTAAACATCGGTACTATTGGTCACGTTGACCACGGTAAGACCACTCTGACCGCTGCCATTACTACTGTATTGGCTAAGAAGGGTCTCTCTGAGGTTAAGAGCTTCGATCAGATTGACAATGCTCCCGAAGAGAAGGAGCGTGGTATCACCATCAACACCGCTCACGTTGAGTACGAGACCGCTAAGCGTCACTATGCTCACGTTGACTGCCCGGGTCACGCCGACTATGTAAAGAACATGGTAACTGGTGCTGCTCAGATGGACGGCGCTATCATCGTAGTTGCTGCTACTGACGGTCCTATGCCTCAGACTCGTGAGCACATCCTGCTCGCTCGTCAGGTAAACGTTCCCCGTCTGGTTGTCTTCCTGAACAAGTGCGATATGGTAGACGACGAGGAAATGCTCGAACTCGTTGAGATGGAAATGCGTGAACTGCTCGAACAGTATGACTTCGAGGAGGATACTCCTATCATCCGTGGTTCAGCTCTTGGTGCCCTGAATGGTGTACCCGAATGGGAAGCTAAGGTTATGGAGTTGATGGATGCTGTGGACAACTGGATTCAGGAGCCCGTGCGCGACATTGATAAGCCCTTCCTGATGCCCGTTGAGGACGTCTTCTCTATCACTGGTCGTGGTACCGTTGCTACCGGTCGTATCGAGACTGGTGTTGTTAAGGTTGGTGACGAAGTTCAGATCCTCGGTCTGGGTGAAGACAAGAAGTCAGTTATCACCGGCGTTGAAATGTTCCGCAAGCTGCTCGATCAGGGTGAGGCTGGTGACAACGTAGGTCTGCTGCTCCGTGGTATCGATAAGAACGAAGTTCGTCGTGGTATGGTTATCACCCACCCGGGTGCTATCACTCCTCACAAGGGCTTCAAGGCTTCTATCTACGTCCTGAAGAAGGAAGAAGGTGGTCGTCACACTCCATTCGGTAACAAGTATCGTCCTCAGTTCTATCTCCGCACCATGGACTGCACAGGTGAAATCCACCTGCCCGATGGAATCGAGATGGTAATGCCCGGCGATAACGTAGAGATCAAGGTTGAGCTTATCTACGCGGTGGCTCTGAACGTAGGTCTGCGCTTCGCTATCCGTGAAGGTGGCCGCACAGTAGGTTCAGGTCAGATTACCGAGGTATTCGACTAATAATCGATAACACCTAAAAATAAGTCGGGGATTGTGGCGAAAGCTAATCCTCGACTTACATACGGGAATAGCTCAGTTGGTAGAGCACTGGTCTCCAAAACCAGGTGTCGGGAGTTCGAGCCTCTCTTCCCGTGCTAAAAAAAATACAGATATGAATATCATAGAATATTGTAAAGTTTCATACGAAGAACTCGTGCATAAGACCACTTGGCCTACACGCTCAGAGCTTATGAACAGTGCGGTGCTCGTACTCGTTGCTTCCCTATGCATCGCATTGGTAGTTTTCGTTATTGATCAGGTCTTCCAGCATGGCATGGAAGTCATTTACGGATTGTTTCGCTAAAATCGATTAGGAAATGGCTGAAACTGGAATGCAGTGGTACGTTATGCGTGCCATCAGTGGTAAGGAAGGAAAGGTAAAGGAGTACGTTGAGGCAATGCTTAACCAAGGCGGTGAGTTTGCCAAACACGTATCCCAGGTTCTTATTCCTACCGAGAAGATAGTTTCTGTCCGTAATGGCAAACGTGTCGTTAAAGAGAAGAATCGTTTCGCCGGCTATGTCTTTGTAGAGGCAGAACTGGTGGGCGAGACTCAGGGAAGACTGAGAAATGTCCCCAACGTACTTGGATTCCTGAGTGACACCAAGACCAACACCACACCTATGCCCCTGCGCCCACATGAGGTAAGCCAAATGCTTGGCACCGTTGACGAGCTGCAGGACATCCCCGAGGATATCGTTATCCCATTCGTGGTAGGCGAGAGTGTGAAGGTTGCGGATGGACCATTCACTGGATTCGACGCCGTTATCGAGGAAATCAACAACGAAAAGAAGAAGCTGAAAGTGTCTGTCAAGATCTTCGGGCGTAAGACCCCGTTGGAACTTGGCTTTATGCAAGTTGAAAAGCAATAGTGTAGTTGTTACCTACCTATGCTTTTATACATCAATAGATTTAAAGTATTAAGAAAATGGCTAAAGAAGTTGCTGGATTAATCAAATTACAGATTAAAGGAGGCGCTGCAAATCCATCACCCCCAGTAGGTCCTGCATTGGGCTCCAAGGGTATCAACATCATGGATTTCTGTAAGGCATTCAACGCCAGAACTCAGGACAAGGCCGGTAAGGTACTGCCTGTAGTTATCACTTATTACACGGACAAGTCTTATGATTTCATCGTAAAGACTCCTCCCGTGGCAATACAGTTGATGGAGGCCGCGAAAGTCAAGGGCGGTTCTGCTGAGCCTAATCGCCGCAAGGTAGCCGAGATTACTTGGGACCAGGTGCGTGCAATTGCCCAGGACAAGATGCCTGACCTGAACTGCTTCACCGTTGAAGCTGCAATGACTTTGGTAGCCGGAACAGCAAGAAGTATGGGTATCACCGTCAAGGGTGACTTCCCCGGTAATAACTAAAAACTTCAATTAAAATGAGTAAACTGACAAAAAATCAAAAGTTGGTCGCTGATAAGATTGAAGCAGGGAAGGCATACACCTTGAAAGAAGCTTCACAACTGGTCAAGGATATTACCACGACCAAGTTCGACGCTTCGGTAGATATCGATGTACGCCTTGGTGTAGATCCTCGTAAGGCCAACCAGATGGTACGTGGCGTGGTATCACTGCCCAACGGTACCGGTAAGGTTACACGAGTTCTCTGCCTGTGTACACCAGATGCTGAAACTGCTGCCAAAGAAGCAGGCGCTGACTATGTAGGTCTCGATGAATATATCGAGAAAATCAAAGGTGGTTGGACTGACATTGACGTAATCATCACCATGCCCGCTATCATGGGTAAGATTGGTGCTCTGGGTCGTGTGCTTGGTCCCCGTGGCTTGATGCCTAACCCCAAGAGCGGTACCGTAACAATGGATGTTGCAAAGGCTATCCGCGAGGTTAAGCAGGGTAAGATTGACTTCAAGGTCGACAAGACCGGTATTGTTCATGCCTCAATCGGTAAGGTGTCATTCGACGCTCAGAAGATTCTGGAGAATGCCAAGGAGTTCATCAACACCATTATCAAACTGAAGCCCGCCGCTGCTAAGGGAACTTACATCAAGAGTATTTATCTTTCGAGTACAATGAGCCGCGGTGTCAAGGTTGATCCAAAGGCCGTTGAAGAAACCGCTTAAAATTTAGAATGTCATGAGAAAGGAAGATAAAGTTGCAATTATTGCAAAGCTGGGCGAGACCCTGAAGGAGTATCCTCACTTCTACTTGGTAGACGTAGAGGGTATGGACGCAGCCTCAACAAGCGCTCTTCGTCGTAAGTGCTTCCAGAACCAGATTAAGATGGTGCTCGTCAAGAACACCCTCCTGCAGAAGGCACTGGAGGCTACAGAGGTAGATTTTACTCCTCTGTTTGCAACCCTCAAGGGCACTACCGCTGTACTGTTCACACAGGTAGCTAACGCTCCTGCCAAGATGATTAAGGAACTGAAGGCTAAGAAGGCTGAAAAGCCCTCGCTGAAGGCTGCTTATGCTGAGGAAGGTTGCTACGTTGGTGCTGACCAGCTCGACGCACTGTGCTCAATCAAGAGCAAGAACGAGGTTATCGCAGAGATTGTTGCACTGCTGCAGTCTCCTGCCAAGAACGTCCTGTCGGCTCTGCAGAGTGGACAGAACACAATCCACGGAGTTCTCAAGACTCTTGGCGAGAAGGCCGAGTAATCGAGCGCATCGCCGCCTAAGATTTAACAAAAGAAAGTATAAACAAACAAAATTTTAATAAAATGGCAGATTTGAAAGCTATTGCTGAAGAGTTGGTAAACTTGACAGTGAAGGAAGTTAATGAGTTGGCAACCATCCTGAAGGATGAGTATGGAATTGAGCCC
>Ga0247611_10010953_pt1 | contig 10555 bp, 7 predicted proteins | sample 177DNAGHGhighgp2_FD_192422 | JGI IMG/M metagenome (GOLD analysis project Ga0247611, IMG submission 192422) | Sheep rumen microbial communities from Palmerston North, Manawatu-Wanganui, New Zealand - 1770 DNA GHGhigh gp2 | ecosystem: Host-associated > Mammals > Digestive system > Stomach > Rumen ... | reverse complement strand
ACATCCGTGATGAGGATGTGGCCGGCGTACTCGCCGTCGAGCGCAATGTGGACCAGCGTACCCGTGCAATGGCAGGGAAGAGGCTCTAATCCGATCGAGCGCATGAGTTTCTCGTTACCGGCAACTACCTTGATGCCGTCTACGACCGCCTTCACGCCCTCGCCGGCTATCTCCTCGATATCGGAGACCCTGGTGCGGTCCACGGGCTTTCCGTAGGCCTTCTGGATGCTGCGGCTTATGGGGTGGGAAGAGGAGCATTCCGCGATCGCGGCAAGCTCGATAAGACGGGCTTCGTCGAGAGGGGAGTGATGGACTGCTGTAACCTCGAAGACGCCCTTGGTAAGGGTTCCGGTCTTATCAAATACAAAAGTACGGACCTTCGATAGGGCCTCGAGGTAGTTGGATCCCTTGATAAGAACTCCCTTGCGTCCTGCGCCGCCTATAGCGGCGAAAAAACTGAGGGGGATAGAGATAACCAGCGCGCAGGGGCAGCTGATTACAAGGAACGTCAGGGCTCTGTAGATCCATGTCCTCCACGCCGGACCAGCCTCGGCTCCGGTAATAAGAGCGAAGAGGGGAGGGAGGATGGCCAGCGCAAGGGCGCTGAAGCAGACTGCAGGGGTGTAGACGCGTGCGAAGCGCGAGATGAAAGCCTCAGACTGGGATTTATGAGAAGTAGAGTTCTCGACCAACTCGAGGACCTTTGAAACGGTCGATTCGCCAAAAGGCTTGGTCGTACGGACTCTGAGAACTCCGCTGAGGTTGATACATCCGCTGATTATCTCGTCGCCGGGAGCGACATCGCGGGGGAGGCTCTCGCCTGTAAGTGCAGAAGTATTAAGAGTAGAATTACCAGCCTCTACAACACCGTCCAGAGGCACTTTTTCGCCAGGCTGGACTATTATTATAGATCCTACAGCAACCTCATTGGGATCTACCCAGTGAAGGGCCCCTCCGGTTTCTACATTAGCATAGTCTGGCCTGATGTCCATCAGGGCGGAAATGCTCTTACGGCTCCTTCCTACAGCGTAATTCTGGAAAAATTCTCCTATCTGATAGAAGAGCATAACGGCGATAGCCTCATTGTAATCGCCGCTTTTCTCCCAAATCGCCAGGGCAAAGGCGCCGGCAGTAGCTACCGTCATCAGGAAATTCTCGTCTGAAGGCCTTCCATTGATAATTCCAAGGCCCGCTTTACGCAGAATATCGTAGCCGATAAGGAGGTATACGCCCAGGTATAGGGCAAGCTTAACCCACTGATTTTCAACAGGAAAGATGTTCAGGGCGGCGGTAAAAACCGCGGCCAGAACTATCCTGATCAGCATTTTCCGCTGTTTCTTTGTCAGTTTCATAATTCGATCTCACAGTCGGGTTCTACCTTATGGCAGGCTTTGAGGACGGATTTCATTACGGCTTTCTCGTCTGCGCCTTCTGAGAATTCGACTGTCATTTTCTGAGTCATGAAATTGACGACTGCATTTTCAACTCCGGCGGTCTGTTTGGTTGCATTTTCCATCAGTAGAGCGCAGTTAGCGCAGTCGACTTCGATATTGTAAGTCTTTTTCATATTACAGTTGTTTTTTTGTTTCACACTGCAAAGTTCGGCAGGCGAGATGAGAAGTCTATACCTAAAGTATGGTATTTTTCTATGATAGGAGAGTCTTTTCAAATACACAAGTTAACATAATATAAATTGTGTAACAAAAGACCCTTTACACCTTTATATATATATTCTTCTTATATAATGGTAAGACAGTCAGCCAAACGACCGCTACTACTATCAATGAATACAAAAACGACATCCACGCAGAGCCAGCCGCGGCGAACAGACGCTGGAATCCGCAAAGGATGAATCCCCAGCCGACTATGTGGCTTACAACGTAACAATAAATCGCGTTGGTTCCGAAGGACTTGAAAAGGCCTGTGTTTTTCCAGATCTTCTTCTCGTCCGTCAGATAATACAGTAATCCCAGCAACAATGCCCCGATTCCGCAAACTACGAGAACGAAGCTCGGCGACCATATCTTCTTGTTGATCGGCAGCCAGATCGAGATCAGAATACCAGCCGCGATTCCCATGACGCCCCTGATCAGCAATTCCTTGTTTCTATGTTTAGCTATCAACTCGCCAAAAATGAAGCCGATAAGAGTATGTGCTATGCTCGGGATCGTGCTCAGAAGGCCTTCAGGGTCAATTCCGTTGTCGTTATAAAGGTGTTTTGAAGGAATCAGCGCATTGTCTACCCTCGAAATGATATTTTCGGGTCCATAAGCGTAGCCGTTACCCAGTAAAAGTACCGCAGAATACCCTACAAGCAGGATTATCGCTATCCAAGGCAGGCTTTTCCTAGGTAAAAGACAGATCATCAGCGCCGAAAGGATAAAACACAGTCCGAAGCGCTGCAAAACGCCCGTAAATCTCAGTGTATCAAGCGAATAGGTATGGGCCCATACGGCTGCTGAAGCCCAGTTCAAAAGCAGACCTATAATAATCAGCAAAAGGGTCCTTCGCAGCATCTTCCATGAGAGTTTGAATCCCCCTTTGCTCAGGGAGAAATACATCGAGACCCCCATCACGAAAAGGAACAGCGGGAAGACCAGATCCGTCAGTGTAAGGCCGTTCCATGCCACATGGCGCAACTGGGGCCACATTCGTGCCCAGTTCCCAGGATTGTTCACCACTATCATCAGCATGATAGTAGCGCCCCTGAGGATATCTACTGATTGTACTCTTGCCATTATTTAAGGTTGAAAGCCAGATCTGCAGCGATATTGTCGGAAGAGTTTCCAAGATAAGCGTGGAACTCGCCGGGTTCAGCTACCCACTTATGAGCGTCGGCATCGAAGAAGCTGAGGGCTTCCCTGCCAATCCTGAAGCTGACTTTCCTGCTCTGTCCGGGCTCCAGCCAGACCTTCTCGAAGCCCTTGAGTTCCTTTGCAGGGCGGGCAACGGAAGCTTCGGTATCGCCTATATAGAGCTGGACGACCTCTGCGCCGGCTACCTTTCCGGTATTCTTTACAGTCGCGCTGACTACCCATTCTTTTCCGCTGCGCTTAACGGAAGCCCCGGATAGTTCAAAGGTTGTGTAGCTGAGTCCATGCCCGAAAGCGAAGTCTACGGGGATGTTTTGAGTGTCGTACCAGCGGTAGCCGATAAACACTCCCTCGTCGTAGTATTCCTGCCACCATTCTTTACCCTCTTCGCGGATTCCGGGGAACTGGCGGGCTGTCTTTAACGGTCCGTCTGACAGAGACTTAGGCATCGTGAACGGAAGTTTTCCACAAGGATTGACGACTCCGGTCAGAACGTCGGCGAGGGCGTGTCCGCTCTCGGATCCGCCGTACCAACCCTGGACGATAGCATTCACTTTAGAGGCCCAAGGCATGGCTACCGGCGAGCCGGAAATATTCACCACGACCATCGGCTTCCCTACCGCCGCCAGGGCTTCGATAAGCTCGTCCTGGCCGTAAGGCAGAACTATGTCTACACGGTCGGTTCCTTCGTTGTCCTGGAAGTTGCTCTTGTTGAGTCCGCCGATGAAGATGATGCAGTCCGCATCTGAGGCTGCTGCGAGGGCGTCTGCCTTCAGCTGGGCTGCGGAGCGCTTTTCGCTGAGATCCTGACCGGTGACTACCCTATTGTAATCTGTAGTTACGTCTCCTACGTAGCCGCGCTCCCAGACGACCTCAGCCTTTCCGGCGTAGGCCTCGCGAAGAGCGTCCAAAGGAATTACCTCATACTTTGTCTTAAGGTTCGAGGAACCACCTCCTACCACCATCATCTTATAGGCGTTCTCCCCTACTACGAGGATCTTACCATCCTGGGGAACGTTCAGAGGCAGGACGCCGTCGTTCTGAAGAAGGACTATACCCTCCGCAGCGATCTTGCGGGCTGCTGCGAAATGTTCGGGAGAAGTAAAGCTGCCGAAATGGGGCTCAGGGCCCATCGAAGTACGGAAGACAGTACGAAGAACGCGGGAAGCCTTGTCGTTAAGGCCCTCTTCCGAGGCGCGGCCGTCACGCAGTCGCTCAAGGTAAGGGCGTGCGAGGTGATAGTTCTGATATGAATCGGAAGCGGCGCCGCGAAGGCCGTTGGTCCATGTGCCCATCTCGATATCGAGGCCGTTGGAAGCCGCCTCGTCGTCATCGCGGCAACCGCCCCAGTCGCTGATGACTACGCCGTCGAAACCCCACTCCCCTTTCAGGATGTCGCAGAGCAGGCGCTTATTGTGGCAGTTGAACTGGCCGTTCCAGAGGTTGTATGAGCCCATGATCGCCCATGCACCGCCATCGACTACTGCCGCCTTGAACGCGGGCAGGTAGATCTCATACAGCGTACGGTCATCCACCACCGAGTTGGTCGCAATGCGGCGGGTTTCCTGGTTATTGACCGCGAAATGCTTTACGCAGGCGGCAACGCCGTTGCTCTGGACGCCCTTGACATAGGGCACTACGAGCTGGCCGGCGAGGTATGGGTCCTCGCCCATGTATTCGAAGGTCCTGCCGTTGAGCGGGGTGCGGCCCATATTGATTCCCGGGCCTAGGAGGATATCTTTCTTGCGGTAGCGCGCTTCCTGGCCGATGCAGTCGCCGTAGAGGCCTGCAAGACCGCGGTCCCATGTAGCTGCGAGGTTGATAAGGGCCGGGAACGCCGTGCAGGAGTCGTTTGTCCAGCCGGCCTGGTCCCATTCATCCCAAAGAACCTCCGGACGTATGCCGTGGGGGCCGTCGGTATGCCAGAGTTCGGGGATGCCGAGGCGCGGGACGCCGGTGCTCGAGAACTTCGACTGGGCATGGGTTATCGCGACCTTTTCTTCAAGGGTCATGCGGCCGAGAGCGTCGCTCACCCGCGCCTCGAGAGGTTTAGAAGGGTCCAGGTACACGGGGGTGCTGCTCTTCGGGCAGCAGGCTGCCAGCGCAAGGGCTACTGCCACAAACAGGAATACACGTTTCATATCATTGATTGTTAGATAGTTGATAATTCAAAGTCCAGCTGAAAGGCTCACCCGGAGCTGCTTTCACTTTGTTGTAGGGTTCAAGGCAGGCTACCCGGGTATTGGCCCAGAAAAGGGTGCGGACCACGGGCACATCGCCGGAGATCCTCACACCGAGAGGGCCGTCGGACACCCCGAGGGCATACTGCATTCCACCGGGACCTACCGGAGCAAAGGGAAGATCGACCCGGCGCGACTCCCCTACGGTTTCTTTGCCGAAGGTGAAGAAATTGTGGTTGTAGACTTCGGTTGAAATGGGCCGTGCTGCTTCTAACTTGTGGCGGATTTCAAATGAGGTCTCTCCGGTCAGCACTATCTCCTTTACATAAGTATAGAAGTCAGAGAGTTCGTGACAGAACCTCACACGGCACTCATCGGTCTTTTCTACAGTCCACTCTCCCCCGTCGGCTACCTCGTAAAGGCGGAACCGGTCATAAGGCAGCGTATCCGGGCGCAGCAGCCCTACACCTATCTTAAGCATAAGACCGTCTTCGAGGCCATCCACGACGGTAAACTCTTCTGCAGGGCCGCACACGGCATCGTGCATCAGAGGGTCGTAACGCTCAAACCAGCGTCCGGCCATCTCTATGCCGTCCAGAAGAATGCTGTCGAAAACACCGCTGCGGTCAAAGCGGGTACCCTGATAAAAGCCGTCTGTCGGATCATGGAGAGACAGACGGAGTCTGGTGGTGGATAAAATGTGCACATACAAATTTAATTATTTTCTTGGATATTTCCCAGATAATGCTAATTTTGCACCATAGTACACCACAGTATAACACATCATCGGATGAAACCAGTTTCGAAATGGTATAAATGGGAGGTTCTGGCACTCCTTTGGGTCGCCTATCTTCTCAATCAGGGAGACCGTCAGGTTTTCAACTCCGTATTGCCCCTCATCAGGGACAGTCTCCAGCTTACCGACACCTCGGTCAGCCTTATCGCCGTGTTCTTCAACCTCTTCTACGCGGCCATGGTGCCCGTGGGAGGCTATGTGGGAGACAAGTTTTCACGAAAATGGGTAACCACGCTCAGCATCCTCTTCTGGAGCATCGCCACCATGTTTACAGGTCTTGCCAACGGAGTGTTCCTGCTGATCCTTACCCGCAGTGTGGCGACGGGCGGCGGTGAAGCCTTCTTCGGCCCGGCCAACTATTCCCTGCTCGGCCAGTACCACACCGACACAAGGGCGCGGGCAATGTCCATACACCAGACCTCATACTACGTAGGAGTAATCCTCGCAGGATGGCTCGCCGGCTATATAGGCGACCGCCTCGGCTGGCAGTATGCCTTCTACATCTTCGGTGGCGCCGGAGTCCTCTGGGCTCTCGTGATGGCATTGAGGCTCAGGGACTTCCCCAGCGCGAAGACGCCCGATCAAACCGGGCAGGACTCTGTCGCTACCGGCTCCGACCGGCAATCCGTAAGCATCTGGGACGGCTTCAAGACCGTCTTCACCACTCCGACTGCTCTTATGGTCACCATCGGTTTCTGCGGATTCATCTTCGTCATCACGGGCTATATGACCTGGGTGCCGACCTTCCTGCAGGAGAACTTCGGCCAGACCGGAGCCCAGGCGGGCCTCAATTCCATGCTCTGGACCTATGTGGCCGCCTTCGTGGGCGTGCTGATTGCCGGCACTCTTTCCGACAAACTCGCGGCCAAAAACCCGCGCGTACGTATGATTATCCAGGGAATCGGTCTCATTTTAGGAGCCGCATTCCTGCCATTCATGGGCACGGTGTCCAAGATCTGGCTGCTCTACCTTTGCTTTGCCGGATGGGGCTTCTTCAGGGCTTTCTTCGACGCCAACATCTATGCGGCGCTCTATGATGTCACGCCGGAGCGTCTGCATGCCAGCTGCTCCAGCGCAATGATCATGACCGGCTTCGCCGTAGGAGCCACGGCTCCCTACGTGCTTGCCCTCATCAAGCAGGCAACAGGCAGCCTCAATGCCACCTTCCCCATCCTCGGGGTCATCTGGCTCGTCTGCGGACTCGCCTGCCTGTGGGTAAGCCGCCGCCACTACAACAAAGACAACGAAAAAATCAAAATATCAGCAAATGAATAGAACAGACAAGTGCAGAAAGGCAAGGGCCGGCCTGCTTCTGATCGCCTCCCCCCGCTTCAAGAATCTGAGCGGTCCCAAAAGAGGCACTTACGGTGAGCGCAAAGACAAAGCCGTCAGAGAAATCAAAGCCACGATGGAGGATTTCCTCGATCTCGTTGACCCCGGTATCGTGTACGAAAGGCAGGATGCAGAAAAAGCGCTTAAACTCTTTTTCGACGAAGGAGTGGACTTCGTCTACGCGGAGTTCCTCTCATGGAGCGAAGATTTCGCATGGATCAGGTTCCTTCGTGACTGCCCCCAGATGCCGATCATCTTCTGCAATGTAGCCAAGCAGCGCATGAGCTTCGAAACCACCCTCGACGAGGACGACTTCGTAGATTACCTGTGCGCCGGAACCCTCGTAGGCTCGCTCGAAGGCTCGGGCAGTCTCAAGAGAGTCGCCCGGAAGAACGTCCGCACCGTGCTCGGTACCCGCGAGCAGATCACGGAAAAAGTGCGCATCTTCGCCGATGCCGCCCGCACCCGCACCATCCTAAGGCACTCCAACGTCGGTCTCATGGCCAACATGAACGAGGCGATGTGGAGCACCTACTTCGACAACTACGACCTCTTCACCAAGATCGGCCCCGAGATCCACTATCTCCCCTATTCCGACTACGGCATCGAGATCGAGAACCTCACAGACGAAGAGGTGAAGGCCTACGCCGACGAGCTTACCTCGAAGTACAAGATGATGCCCGACGTGGAGTACGACAAGTTCATAGGCTGCGTCAAGGCAACTCTCGCCATCAAGAAGATGGCCGAGAAGAACGACATCGACTGCTACGTCTACAACGACATCGACCAGGCTACGTTCCGCACGGCCGGCTGCCGCGCCGGCTTCTACCCGCAGTGGTTCAATGAGAACGTAAGCGTGCTCGTGCCCGAAGCCGACATAGGCGCCGGCCTTGCCACCTATATCCTCAAGCTCCTGAGCGGCAAAAACGTCAACTTCATCGAGCCCTTCCACATCGAAGACGACTTCGGCACCTTCGCAGGCGGACACGCAGGTCCCAACGACCACAACGACCCCAAGTGGCAGGACAACGTAGTGATCTCGCGCGACGTGCGCTTCGCCAAGACTTCCTGGAAGTATGCCGGAGCCCCCTTTGCCTGGTACAGGATCAGTCCCGGCCTCAAGACCGTCTGCGGACTCTACGAAGAAGACGGCCGCTACAAGATGGTGGTATTCATGGCCGAGAGCCTCTCGGAGAAGGAGACTCCCCAGAGCGACAAGAAGCACCTTCTCGCCACCTATACCCACACCATCTTCAGGCCCCAGGTTCCCGTCAAGGAACTCTTCGAGAAGGTCCTCAAGGTGGGTGTGACCCAGCACTACGCCATCGTCGACGGCGACTGGCGCCCCCAGCTCGAGGCCCTCGCAGAGATTATGGATTTTGAATTCTTTGATATAAGGTAGGGATATGAGCTTCATGTACAACCCGTTTCCGTACAATGACCCCAAACCGGTCAACCGTCCGGAACTTTCGAAAGAAACCGTAGCTTCAATTGTTGCCGGGGGCACCCCAGCGGTAGCAAAGAAGTTTGTCGCCGGGATCGCCGACCGCGCCCGCAAGGAAGGTCTGATCATCGGATTCGACGGCTACACCACAGCCAAATGGGATCTGTTCCTGAGCCTCATCGGCCGCGAGTGCGACCTGCTGGGCGGGCTGGAACTCGAGTGCATCGATGCCGACGAGGCAGTGCTCAAATCCGGCAAGGAGATTGACGATATCATCGACCCGCTGCTTATCTGGGACACCAAGGTCGACCCGACCCTGCTCTACGGCAAGGTTTACCATGGCGGCTACAAGGGACTGACCGACCAGTCGAAGCTCGAGGCTTTCAGAAAGGACCTTTCGGGCCGCAAGGCCCCCGGCAAGATCGTTGCCGTCTACGGCTACGGCTGTCTCCAGAAAGATCTTCGCGACCTGTACGACCTTCGCTGCTGGTTCGACGTAACCCCCATGAACACGATGCTGCGCATCCGCGCAGGAGAATACTCCAACCTCGGGAAGAAGCACACCGGCATCATCAACCGCACCATCCGCCGCTGCTACTACTGCGACTTTGAAAACGCAGTTCAGCTCCGCAGAGAGCTCTTCAATGAAGGCTCTCTCGACTACTTCGTAATCGACAACGACCGCGCCAATCTCCAGCTCATGCCCTTCGGGACCTTCGCCGAGATCTGCGCCCAGCTCGTAGGGTATCCGTTCCGCGCCAAACCCTGCTACCTCGAAGGAGTCTGGGGCGGCACATATATGAAGAAACTGCGCAATCTTCCCGAAAAGATGCGCAATGCCGCATGGGTGTTCGATTTCATTCCGATGGAGGTCAGCGTACTTGTCCAGGCAGGCAGCGAGCAGCTCGACATTAACTACTGTTCGTTCGTCCACAAGGAAGGCATCTCCCTGATGGGAGAAAAGTGCGTCAGGAAATATCAGGGATACTTCCCCATCCGTTTCAACTGGGACGACTCCTACCACTCCACCGGCAACATGAGCATCCAGTGCCACTCCGGCGGCAAGTACAATGTCGAGAACTACAACGAGTTCGGCCGCCAGGACGAGAGCTACTATGTAGTCATCACCGGCCACGAGGCCAAGACCTTCATCGGTTTTCGCGACGACGCCGACATTCCGGCGTTCTTCCGAGAAATTGAAGCCGCTGACACTCAGCATGTTCCCTGCGATTACATGAAGTATGTAAGCTATGAGGAGTCCAAGCCGGGTCTTCAGGTCATGCTCCCCGCCGGTACCATCCATTCCAGCGGACGCAACCAGGTGATCCTCGAGATCGGTTCCCTCACGATAGGTTCCTATACCTATAAGATGTATGATTACCTGCGGCTCGACTTCGACGGCAAGCAGCGCCCCATCCACACAAAGCTTGGAGAGCTCAACGTCCGTCAGGACCGCCGCCACAGCGTAATCCACGACCCCCAAAGCACGGAATACATAGTCCAGGAGCCAAGGCTTGACTGCGAAGGCGAAGGCTGGAAGGAGTTCATCCTCGGAGAGAATCCCCAGATGTACATCTCGCTCCGCAGGCTCGAGTTCGAAAAGACCTGCGAGCAGGACACCCGCGGAGAGAAATTCCACGTCCTGACCCTTGTCGACGGCGAGCATGTCCGCATCCGTAGCGTCGAGCACCCTGAGCGCTTCTTCGATCTCGACTTCATGGAGATAGCATGTGTGCCGGCTTCGATGGGCAAGTACGTAATCGAGAACCTCGGCCGCGAGCCCATCCGCGTCCACAAAACCTGCCTCAGAGACGGCTATGAATCAGATCCGGTCTAATATCCTGATGATGGATGTCGGAGGCACATCCATCAAGCGCTACGGGCTCCCTGCAGTCCCCGTCAAATCACAGGGGACGCGCAGTGAGATCGCCGCTTCGCTCAAATCCGCTGTCGGAGACACCTCCGGGCTCGAAGGCATAGGGATCGCCAT
>Ga0247611_10010950_pt1 | contig 10557 bp, 12 predicted proteins | sample 177DNAGHGhighgp2_FD_192422 | JGI IMG/M metagenome (GOLD analysis project Ga0247611, IMG submission 192422) | Sheep rumen microbial communities from Palmerston North, Manawatu-Wanganui, New Zealand - 1770 DNA GHGhigh gp2 | ecosystem: Host-associated > Mammals > Digestive system > Stomach > Rumen... | reverse complement strand
TTAATCATAGAATTTTCTAAATCACCCATTATTGCTTCAATAGGATTTCTTCTTACATATCTTGCACTTGCTGAACTATTTATATCACTAACAAATGTAAAATCATTCTCATATTGTGTATGTTCTAACAACCAATTACCAAATGCTTGACAACCTAAATTTTGTGGATATGTATCAACTAACATATTTATTAATAAATCATAACTAATATGTAATGCATATACTTCTATTTCATCAAAATCTTTTGTGATTCTAGCAATTCTAAATAATTGATAATTGTCATTACCTACATTACATTTTATTATATTGTTTTCAACTAAATATTCACTTAATTTACCATTTAAAGCATATACTAAACTTAATGTATAATCACCATTTAAAGATTCTTCAACTTTTGCTTCAATGCAATCTGTTAAAAATCCTAAACCATTATTATCAAAAGATGTTTCATTACTTAAATAAATATTCATAAACACCTCCTATAAATATGCTTTTTTATAACTAATATCAAATTGTGTAATAGTACCTGTATATGTAATTGTATTTTCACCTGGTTTTAAATATGGAAAATCATATTTCATTTTATTACTACAATTAACACCACCATTATCTACTATTTCTTTAGCTTCACAATCTAATGTATATGTTTTTGTACTATCTAAATTTAATAAATCAAATCTTTTATTATTAAAGAATATAACAACATTTCCAGAACCTTTAATTGTAAGAACTGGATATGTATTAGCAGTTTGATTAATAGTTAATGTAGTTGGTGTTGCACTAACTGATACATTAGTAGCATTTATATCATGTGCTATTGGATTACATAAAAATTGTAATATAAATTTTCTAAAACCACTTGTAAGGATTTCTTCAAAATCAATATTATTTTTTAATATAGCTTCATATTCTCTAGTTCCATCAATAGATAATTTACCATATCCATCTAAAAAACTTTTTATTTCATCTATACTATTAGTTTCATTAAAGTGGCAAGATAATGATACTACAAATGTATCATAAGTACCTTTATCTACCATTAAAACACCATTTCTACCTTCAACATTATAAGTTTCTATCCTTTTTTTTGCTTTTGTAATAGTAGGTATTTTTTCAACAATTATACCTTTATTTCTTAAATTTGTATTATTCCATAAAACCATATTATTGTCCTCCCTTTGCTAATGCTGAATTTTTCCTATAATATTCTAATTCTTCAGCAAGAGATTGAATATCTTGTTCTCGTTTATTATAGAATTTATCAATAGTTATGTATAAAGGATTACTATTTGCAGTTGGATTAATTACTGGATTTACTGATGCTTGAATACCATTGTTTAAATCAACCATAGCATTATTAACATCTTTTATTACATCTGGAATACCAGTTTCAATACCTTCACCAATACCAGCTGATAAGTTTTTACCAATCTCATCCCTCATTAATCTTGATGGTGAATGAATACCAAATACTTGTTTAAATTTATTAGTAATTTTATCTTTTACTTCATTAACTTTTTTATTTAAGTAATTACCAATATTAGCAACACCATCTAAAATACCTTTAATAATATTACTTCCTAATTCACCCCAATTAGTATTTTTAATTCTATCACTAAATGATGTAACTAAATTACTGATTATTGTTGGAATAACCATTAACAATTTTGGTACTGATTCAATTAGCCCTTTTCCTAAAGTAACAATTAGTTTAAGTGAAACTGATAATATTTTTTCTATCATTTTTGGTTCAGTTAAAGCATTTACTATACCAACAATTATATTTGGTATCATTTCAATTAATTGTGGTAAAGCATCAACTAATCCTTCAGCAAGTGCCAATATTATATCTAATGCTGCACTTATAAACATTGGTAAATTATTTATAATAGAATCTACAATAGATTTTATTAAAGTAATAACTGATTGTATAATAGTTGGAATGTTTTGTACCAAACCTTCACCAATAGCAATTATTAGTTTTAAACCAACATCAATAAATGTTGCAAGATTTTTAGTAATAAATTGAACAATATCATTAATTAATGTTACTACAAAATTTAATAATTCAGTTGGATCACTTGATAACATATCAAACAATGAATCTAAAAAACTTTGCACTGCTTCAAATAATTGTGGAATTAAAGTTGATAATAAAGTGGCAATTTGAGGTATTAATGTTTGAAGTAACTCTGTAATACCAGTTAATAATTGTGGAGCAAGTTCTTGAACTGCTGTAACTATATTACCCATAAAATTAGTAAATGTATCAGCAAGTGCTGATAAATCACCAGAACCATTTAAAAAGTTATCTAATGCTGCTTTCATTTGAGTAAATGAACCTTTAATTGTAGCTCCTAATTGTTTTGCACTTGTACCAGCAATTCCCTGCATTTTAACATAATCAACTAATGCTTTTTGCATATCAGCAACATTACCCATTTGATATTTAGTAGCATTACCATTAGCTTTATTCCATTCATTAACTTTATTGATAACTTCTTCCATTCCTTCTTTAGAACCTTTAATACCTAAACGAAGATTATCAATCATTGTATAGTTGCCCCTCATTACTGCTGCAAAAGCATTTTGTACTGATTCTTGACTAGCACCAGTTGCTGCAACTATATCAGATTGAGCAATTAAAATATCATTAGATAATTTTGCAGCTGCTTCTGAATCACCACCTAAAGCAGTTTTTAAACCAACTGCATAAGTATTTACTTGATCGTAATATTCAGTTGCTGATAATCCTAATGATTGATAAGCATCAGCTGCATTCTTTTTAACAATATCAAAAGATTCACCAAATAATCTTTCTGAACCTTTTTGTGCAATTTCTAAATCAGCATAAGATTTAACACCAGCAGTTATAGCAGCAGTTAATCCAGTTGCAATACCAACACTAACTTTAGCAATAGTTTGAGCTGCTTTAGCAGCAACATCACCAACACCTTTTAAAGCACTTTTTAAACCATCTAAATTAACTTTACTACTTTTGCTTAATTCATTATTCATATCTTTTAATGCTTTTTCACTTTTAGCAATTTCTAAAGATAATGCATTATATGAACTTTTTTGTTCATCAGTAAGTTTTGAATAATCACCCATTTGTTTTTGAGCTTCTTTTAATGTATCAAGTTTAGATTTAGTTTCAGTAATGTTTCTTTTTAATACATCATACTTTTGTGATAATAAATCAGTATTGCCTGGATCAAGTTTTAATGCTTGATTCAAGTTTTTTAAATCACTATTTAAACTATATACTTGTTTATCAACACCTTTTAAAGCATCTTGTAATTTTGTAGTATTACCACCAATTTCAATAGTAATACCTTTAATATTTTTACTTGCCATGTTCTAACCTCCTTTTATGAATACTAAAAAGAGAACTACCACTATGAGTAGTTCCCTTTGTACTACTCATAAGAGTAGCATTAATTATTCTGATACTTCAGGTTCATATACATTACTGAAGAAACCATTATATGCAGTAGCATTAGTATCAGATAATTCAAGCATTGTTCTAACCTTTTTATCTGATAATCTTGGCATAGCACTAATAGTTAATTTATCAGTTTGTGGTGTAATAGAAGTTTCATTAGTAGCACCTTCATTAGCTGGTCTAGTTAATGTGCAGTTATAATACCAGAATCTTCTATTCTTCTTATCACCATCAATTTGGAAACCAAAAGCAAATGGTTTTGGTAATGATGATGCAACTTCAGTATATGCACCATTAGAATCAACTACTTCATTTAAAATAGAAGTTCTAATTTCATCAGGAATCATAGCAATTTCAAGATCACCAGAATATCCTTGATTTGCAGTTGAGCTAAAGTATTTTAAGTTATCAGCAAAAAAATCATTTGTTTCACCTTCTGCTGATAAAGATATATTAACAGCTCCAGGAACTGCTATTGGTGTTCCATAAGTATAAGTAGTTCCATCAATAGTTAATGGAGCAATATATACATTTGATAAACCAAATTTTACTTTGTTTGCACTCATATTTATAACCTCCTATATTGTATATATAATATGATATATTTTTTCATCATTATCCCAGATAGTATCACTCTTATCATAAGCAATATTATTGGAATCAAATAATCCTTCTAATTTTTCTTCTAAATCAACATTTTTCTTTTCAGTAACAAGTTCTACCTCAAATTCATTATCTCTATAAAATGTTTTATTATCTGCTTTAAATGTATCAGATTGAATTTCTCTATATGCCATAAATGGTGGAGCAACATTTTTATCACTTGTAAAATGATCGTATGCAACAGGTATTTCTAATGTTTTCAATATATTAAATATATCTTTATGTTTCATTTTTACCCTCCATTTTTGATAACATTTTCAACTTGAGTTTCATATTGTTTAATACAACTTTCTTCAACTGGTTTAATATGAACTTTTGGTGTAGTTAAACCACCATTTCTTTTTAAATGTGGATGTTCAAGTAAATGTGTTAACTGATAATCAGTAGCATTATGTATAATACTTGATACTTCCCCTTTAGATTTGGTTGTTTTTACCCTCCAACCTTTAGCATATTTACCAGTTTTTTTAGGTGATGATGATTTTAATTTATCAGCACCACTTTTAGCAACTTGTTCAGCTGCTTTAGTAATACTATTTTGTATGTCAACTGAATATTCATTAAGAATATCATTAACATCAAGAATACTATCAGCCATATTAAATCCTATTCACTTTGTTCAGTTTCTTTATTACCAATTTTTTTACTGCATATTAAAACAATATCAAATTTATTTTTTGGATCAGTTGTTCTTATTACTGAATATGTATCACCATTCCAAGTTAATAATTTTTGATTATTGTAATTTAATTTTTTAATCACAAATTCACAAGTTGGTTCTATTCCAACATTTAATGCACTATAAAATTCATTAGTTCTAATACTTTGTTTTTTAGCATAACACTTAATTGGTGTAGAAGAAGATGAAACTGAATTACCAATTTCATCTTCAATAATAGTTTCATCTAATAAATAGATGATTTCACTATATTCCATACCTACACCTCTTTAGTAATGTATTCAGTAGTATGTCTTAACATATCTTTTTGTAAATTGTATGATTTAGCATACATTTCACTATTAGATACATCTAAAAAACTTAATACATAAGTGATTATTGCTGTTTGAAGTAATTGATCTGGATTATTTACTTTAGTATTGACTATGCCAACACTAACTAAATCAAGTTTTGCAGAATCTATCCATGTGTTTATCATGGAATCAAATTCATCATGGTTTATGCCCTGAATTTTTTTGATTTCATCTAGCATAGTCTAACCTTCTTTCTAATTATTCACTTGTTTCAGCAGATAATACTTGGAATGCAGTTCCATCAGCAACTTTACCATCCCAAATAGCAATACCAGCATATTTGTAAGTATTAGTATCAATATCATATACTGATTTAACATTGATTTCTTCAGCTAAATTACCAACAAATTTCTTACCATTACCAAAAATAAGATTAGATGCTTTATCAGAGATTCTAACTGGATAACCTAACATATAGTAAGTATTTCCATCTCTATAAACTAATTCATTTTTAGATAAATCTTGTAATTTTAAAACTTGGTTATAGAAGATAGTTTTGTTGCAATAGAATTTTGCTCCATCTTCATATCCAGCTGGTAAACCAGCAACTAATGCTCTAACATTGTCAGCAGTAACTTCACCTTCAACAGCAGTTCCACCACTTACAATAGCAGCAAAAATTTTGCCTTCAATAGCATTTGCAATAGAATCAGATAACATATCAGTTAACCAATCTTCAAATGAATCAATGCTCATTTCTCTAACTTTATCAGAGATTTGAACTTTCTTAACAATTTCAGTTCCAGCAAGTGAAACTTTAATTAAATTTACTGATGCATCATCATAGCTTTGACCTTCTGTATGATTTACACCATCAGTTCTAGTTCCTTCTACATAAAAATCAATATTACCTTTAACTTTTAGTAAAGTGATTTCATCTAACATAGGAACTTTTTTAACTACCTTTTCAAAAATAGTATTTTGAGTTTCAGTTGGTATAGCAGCATTTGCAGCAACTAAAGCAGCTCTTTCTTCTGCATCTAATTCCATACCTTTAAGATTTTTTAAATAAACTTGTCTGTATTCCATTTTATTTCCTCCTATCTTTCTTTCCTCACTTGATTCAATGGAAACTTCACTAGCATCACTAACTACTTCTTCAACATTTTCATTAGCTTCAGCTTCTTCATGTTGCTCATTAATTTCTTGAACTTCAGCATTTAAAGTATCAACTTCTTCATTTAGTTTATCTATTGTTTCTATATCTTCAGTTGATTCAACTTCAGTTCTAATTTCTAATTTACGAGCTTCAATTTCTTCTAGTCTTGTCATTGCAAGTCCTCCTTTACTTTTTAAGTTTTCATTATTCTTTTAAGACTACCTTAAACTCTAATAAAGTCTATTATTCCTATCCAGGATTTATTAAAACAATTCAAGCACTATTCCAGCACTAAAAAAGATGTGTCTATTCCAGATACATCTTTAAAATTGTATTAACCTAAATTAATATGATAACCACTCATATTGTAATTGCTCCCCTGTGTTTACCATTCTTGATGGATTACAACTCCCAGTTCTCTTTTGCAATCTTCCCAGGCATTATTATCCTAATTTTTCTAATAATGCTTTTTTCTTTTCTTCAAGTAATTTTTTTTGTTCGTGTTCTTTTCTTAATTCATTTCTACGAACCATAAATTCATTATTATCACCACTTCTAGCAACTGATACATCAGTAGCATTATAAAATGGTTGATCTACAACTGATACATCATATACTTTACCAATTTTAGTAATGGTTCTTGTATCAGTATCATAATCATAATTATCTTCATCTACTACAAAAGCAAATGATTGTTTATCAATTAAACCTGATTTAATTGCATTAAATATATCTTTATGTGATTGAATATCATCTTGTAATACTGCATCCATATATAAACCTTTATCATCTACATTTAGTTTTAAAGATTTATTTCTTGTTCTAGCAAGTACCATAAATGTATCTTCATGATTATATCTTAATACTACATCAGATAAATCAGCTTCATCAAAAGCAGTTGGAGCAATTAATTCAGTATATCCATAAGTTTCTGGTGAATTAAATACTGCTGCATAACCTTTGATTTCCATTTTATCATCTTCAGTAGGTTCAGCTCTAAATTGTAAATCTAGTTTTCTAATTTCTTTCATATTTATCATTCCCTTCTATTAATTATTCACTAGGTTCATTATTTACATCATTATTCATTTCATGGTTTTGATCTATTAAGAAAACATCACCATTTTCAACTGGTGATAAATTAAAGATTTCTCTTTGTTCATTAATAGTCATAATATTTCCACAATATCTAACCATATCTATTTTTGTACTATTACTTGCATATTGTAGTTTACTGCTTTCAAATATTATTTCATTACCAAAACCTTTTTCAGTTGGTGTAAATAATTTATTAGTAAATTCTGCACTCATTTGAATTGCAATAGGTTCAATTATTGATTCATAAAAAGCATTCCATTCATTTTCACTATATGAACTTGTAATAATTTTTTCATTAATACCAAAATATTTTAGAACTTTATCATCAATTTGCTTTGTTTGTTCAGCTGATGCAATAGTTGGTTCAATTTTAACTGGATCAAATGTAGTTGTTGCATCTAATCCACCAATACCACTTTTATCACCATTAGATATAAAATCTTCAACAAATTGATCTCTCATCTTTTTAACATCTTCTGGTTTAAGCATAGCTTTAGTTGATTTTAAAACACCTTTAATACTTTGTGTTGTTCTAATAGCATTTACTATACCTTCATCTAAAATATGCTTAATTGATAATGTTTTTACTAATGGATAAACTGAACCACCAAATATACCATCTTTAGAATTACCTTCAGTTAAATGAATACAATTATTGTAATTTACAAATCTTTCTTTACTTCTACCAAACTTAAATTTAATCCATAATCCATCTTTATATTCATAAAATTTACATTCATTAAATCTTATTGGATATAAACCTTTTACTTTTAAATTTTCATCTCTACTAACATAAATAATAGCATTATGATTTAATTTTAGTTCTGATATTATTTGGTAATAAAACTTGTAAGAATTTTGTAATTCATTTGGTTGCTTTGATAATAATTTGTATAAATTATCCTTAACTGCTTTTAATTGTACTTTTCCATCTTTCTTATAGTTTTGTAAATGTTTTGGATTTAATTTTGCTCCATTTCTAGCAATAGCATCTACACAAGTCAACACATCTGGATCATTTCTATAATCACCAGAATATGTTGTAAATACAGCTTTTTCATTGTCTAATAGTCTAAATTCAGTTGCTGTTTGTGGTGTTGGTGAACTTTCATCACTTCCAAATATTCTACTGAATAAACTTCTCTTTGCCATATCTAAACCTCCTCATTAATGTAATTCAAATATTCTTGTTGTTTATTTACATATATTACATAAGCATCCATTAAACTAGCAGCACCATCTATCCTTTGTCTTGCTTTTTCTTTTGATAACATTATGTTTTCATTATCATCAGTTTTAACAACAACATTTGATAAATTCCACTTTAGTATTGGATTATTATTGTAATTAATTTTTTTATCCATTAAATCAGCTTTCATTTGCTTTAATGGAGCAGATTCTGTTTTATATCCCTGTCTAACTTCTACCATATCAAATCCATTTGATTTCATTTCATCACACCAGAAGTTTGCATTCCAACTATCATATCCTACCCATAATGGTCTTAAATCAAATTGTTCAACTTGCTCTAAAAACCATAATGTAACATCATGATAATCAATTTTAGAATCCCCTGATAATCTTAACCATCCATTCTTTAACCATTTATCGTATGGTATCTTATCATCTACTATTTTCTTTTCTAATGAATTAGTTGGAATCCAATACATTTGCTTAACTCTTAATTTACCTTTAACTACACCTAATATACTTGCACAAGTCAAGTCAGTAGTTGATGATAAATCTGCACCACCTATTACATAGGAATCCTTCCATTCATTATATATTTCTTCATTGTTCAAATCTTCAAATGTTAACCAAGTATTAATTGAATTTTGTCTAACATTAAAATCTTTACACAAAAGATTAACCAATTCTATTGGATTATCTTTTGCTCTTTGAACTTTATCTCTTAAATCTTTTAATGATTTGATTACATTTAATGCTGGATTTGCTTTGTACCAACTCATTTCATCTAACCATTCAGATTCCTTATCTAATTCATAAATAATTGGTAATATTGTTTCATCTTCTGCTGTTCCATCAATTACTTGAGTAATATAATCATACTCAATATCAAAAACATTTTGTCTAATTGTTCCCATTGTTGATGTTTCTAACATTAATGGTTGTTCTCTAGCACTCATTGAATCATACATAACATCCAATAAGTTTTTATCCCTCCAAGCATGAATTTCATCACCAACAACTAAATGAGCATTTAAACCATCTAATGAATTACTATCAGATGCTAATGCTCTGAATGATGATTCAGTTGAATCATAATAAATACCACCAATTAAGCACCTACATCTTTTATTTAATGCAGGTGATTTTTTTATCATCTTTTTAGCTTCTTCCCATACTATTTTTGCTTGATCTCTTTTAGTAGCAACTGAATAAATTTCAGCACCACCTTCATTGTCTTTAGTAAGCATATAAGTAGCAATAGCAGCAGCTAAAACTGATTTACCATTTTTTCTAGCAACAAATAATACTGCTTTTTTATACTTTCGTAATCCCGTTTCCTTATCAACAAATCCAAATAAAGCTTGAATAAATGCCTTTTGCCATAATTGTAATTTCAATGGTTTACCATTCCATTTACCTTTGGATTGTTTTAAATACTTTTCTATAAAATGTATTGGTCTTGTTCCTTTGTTTATATCAAATATGTATGTGTGCTTTTCAGTTTCACCTGATGATTTATTAAAAAAAGACACTTCTTTAGGTGTCTTTATGTTTTTAACAAGTTTTTCATACACTTTTTTTACTTTAGTATTAACTTTATCTGGATTTTTTAAAATATAATCATAATATTCTTCTATATAATTCATAATAAATCATCATCATCAAAATCATCTATTGAGTTATCATTCTTTGGTAACATATCAAATAATTGTTTTGATGTTGAGTTATAATTTTTAATTAATGCATTATAAGATTGTAAGGATGGATTACATCTTTCTATATCATACTTGCCCTGACACATTAAAGTTGTAGTTCCCTTTGTTTCCACATCTTCTTTCAATTTTTCTAATGTATCTTTCATAAAAGTTAACTCATTAAATAACCCTTCAGCAAGTGCTTTTTTATCACCATCCAATTTCTTAATGGTATCTTTTAATAACTTATAATTAATCCTCTTAACTTTTGCCATTTTTCTTATCCTCTTTTCAAAATAGGGGGGATATGCTCAAGTCTGCACATTTTTTGAATG
>Ga0247611_10010949_pt1 | contig 10557 bp, 10 predicted proteins | sample 177DNAGHGhighgp2_FD_192422 | JGI IMG/M metagenome (GOLD analysis project Ga0247611, IMG submission 192422) | Sheep rumen microbial communities from Palmerston North, Manawatu-Wanganui, New Zealand - 1770 DNA GHGhigh gp2 | ecosystem: Host-associated > Mammals > Digestive system > Stomach > Rumen... | reverse complement strand
GTACCTGACGACGCAACTCTATACCCACCTGCGTTTTGACCGTTCCCGAGCCCGCGACGACGATTGGAACTACTGGCAGTTCAAGGAGATCCTCAGCCTGGGTGTCGTTTACCGCTTTGCCACCGTCAACTAATCTTGACGCCGCATGAACCGCCGTGCCGTTGCCATAATCCTGTTGTCTTGCCTGTTGTTGCCTCTCGTGATGACGGCTGCTGATGGTGTCCCCAAGAAGTCGGTCATCCTTGAGGGCGTCGACCTCGACTCGATGCGCGTGCGCCTCGACGAGATTGGCATGCAGCCGCTTGAGGGTATCTGGTATTACCCCAACGAGGAGATGACACTGGGCATCGAGCGGTATCGCGGCGAGCACAACATCGGCTATCGCATAATCTTGCTCGAGTCGCCCGACATCAATGTCTTGCCTGGCACGGTGATTGGCTATATCGCCGCCACAGCGGTCGACAGCAAGTACCAGTTGTGGCTTTACAGCCAGCGCGACCGTGTGACGCTCATCAAGCCACTCGAGTGTGTCGCCACGCTCAATGCCACGGCAACGACGCTCACGTTTGACCCGCCACGGTGGAAGGTCAAGGTGCGCATTAACCTCGCACGTTTCCTGCCCACGCTCTTCAGCGGCGTGAGCATCGTTCCAGGAATAACCTCCGAGCCGGTGCCCGTGGGCTTTCGCAAGATTTATCCCGAGGGCGGCGACGGCGCGCCGTTTAACCGCATACGTTATCTGTGATGAAAGCATGGAATAAACATATTTTAACTATCCCGCCCCTCCTCTTGTTGCTGTTGTGCGCAAGTGCGGTAGAGGCGCGCACGCGCACCACGCGCAAGAACCTGCGCAACATTGAGATGCCTGTCGCCGTGATCGACTCGATCGACAGCCTCTTGCCCGACAGCCTCATGCAAGTGGATCCTAACGCGGTGTCAGTCAAGGGCTACAGCAAGCGAGCCAGCGACAGCAAGGAGTCGTTTTTCATCACCAACAACACTGCTCACCGCATGAGCGCCGTCAGGCTGCTCTTGCGCTACACGACCATGACTGGCGAACTGCTCACACAGCGCCAGGTCAACGTTCCTGTGAGCCTCAAGCCCGGCGAGACCCGCCTGGTCGAGGTCAAGTCATTTGACGTGCAGCGTCTGTTCTACTACTATGCTGGCCCGCAGCCGCGCAAGCAAGCCACCCCGTTCAAGGTGGCTTATCGCCTCACGGGATATGACGTGCCCGTGGGCAACTGATATCTTCATGACAACAATCATTCATTATAAACAACATCAACCCAAAAAACAAAACTAACAAGAAGATGAAACACTTTTCAATCAAACTGTTGTCGGTGGCTCTGATGGCCATGGCCGCCTGGTCGGCCGCTGACGCGTGCACCAACCTGCTGGTGGGTAAGAACGCCAGTGCCGATGGTTCGACCATCATCACCTATGCAGCCGACAGCCACACCCTGTTTGGTGACCTGCAGTACCTGCCCGCTGCCGACCATCCCGCCGGAGCGATGCGTGAAATTATCGACTGGGATAGCGGCAAGCGACTGGGTGCCATCCCCGAGGTGGCACACACCTATGCTGTCGTGGGCAACATGAACGAGCACCAGGTGACCATCGCCGAGAGCACCTGGGGCGGTCGCGAGGAATTGTGGGACACCAGTGGCAAGTCGATCATCGACTACGGTAGCCTCATCTACATCGCCCTGCAGCGTTCTAAGACCGCTCGCGAGGCCATTAAGGTCATGACCGACCTCGTGGCCCAGTATGGCTATGCCAGTGAGGGCGAGTCATTCTCGATTGGTGACCCCAACGAGATCTGGATTATGGACATGATTGGCAAGGGCCCCGGTGAACTGGGTGCCGTGTGGGTTGCCATACGCATCCCCGACGACTGCATCGCCGGCCATGCCAACAATCCCCGCATCTGGAAGTTCAACATGAAGGACAAGAAAAACGTCATGTACAGCAAGGACGTTATCTCGTTTGCCAAGAAGAAAGGCCTCTACAGCGGCAAGGATGCCGACTTTGAGTTCGCTCCCGTTTACCAGAACATCGACGCTGGCGCCCTGCGCGGCTGTGATGCCCGCGTGTGGAGTTACTTTAACCGATTCCATCAAGGCATGGACGCCTATCTGCCCTTTATCTACGGCAAGAAGGGTGCCGAGGTGATGCCCCTCTACCTCAAGCCCGACCGCAAGGTGAGTGTTCGCGACATGCAGGAGATGATGCGCGACCACTATGAGGGAACTCCCTTTGACATGACTGTCGATCCCGGTGCCACAACAGCCTATGGCGTGCCCTACCGCTGGCGCCCCATGGACTTTGAGGTCGACGGTGTGAAGTATAGCCAGGAGCGTGCTATCGCAACCCAGCAGACTGGTTGGGTCTTTGTGGCTCAGATGCGCTCATGGATGCCCGACGAGGTGGGCGGTTGCTTCTGGTTTGGTGTGGACGATGCCAACACGGCGGTCTTTGTCCCCATGTACTGCTGCATCACTCAGGTGCCTGAGAGTTATCGCCAAGGCAAGGCCGACATGTACACCCTGGATTGGGACTGCGCCTTCTGGGTCAATAACTGGGTGGCCAACCAGGCCTATGCTCGTTATTCACAGATGATTGGCGACATCCGCAAGGTGCAGGGTGCCCTCGAGGATGGCTTTGCCAAGAAGCAGTCGGCCATTGAGGCCGAGGCCACCTCACTGCTCACCACCGACCGTGCCGCTGCCGTGCGCCTGCTCACCAACTACTCGGTCAACGCAGGCCAGGATGCTACTGCCAAGTACAAGAAACTGGGTGAATACCTGTTTGTCAAGTACCTCGACGGCAATATCAAGAAGGAGAAGGACGGCAAGTTTGAGCGCAACGAGTATGGTACTCCCGCTTCACCCACCTTTGGCGGATACACCCAGGAGTACTATGACATGCTCATCAAGGGCCCCAACGGCGGCGATCGCCTCAAAGTGGTTGAACCCGAGAAGTAAGAGACTTGACGAGGGCGCCTGAAACAGCGTCGTGCTGCCACATCAGGCTATCGTCAATTATAAAAATACCGCATCGATATCACATCGGTGCGGTAATTTTATCTGTTTACCTAATTCTTGCTCGTATTGAAAATTTCTTGTATGATCAACTAATAACTAATTCACTTTTTTTTATGATGCAAAATTACAACCGACTTCAGGCTCTCACAATCACTAAAATGTGGCAATTTTGGTGAAAATTATCATTAAATGATGGGATTTTTAGAAAAATCGGCCCCATTGTGCGTCCACAATGCGGGATATTGCTTATCTTTGTTCATCTAATAAATCCTAATTAAATGAAAAAGACTATGAAAAGATTCTTGCTGATATCTATCCTGTGTCTTCTTGCCCTGGCTTCGCAGGCGCAGTTGTTGTGGAAGGTGAGCGGCAACGGCCTGTCTCGCCCCAGTTACATCTTGGGAACCCACCACATGGCTCCCGCGTCGATGATCGATGAGATTAGCGGCATGGACATCGCCATCGAGGGCTGTGACATCGTTGTGGGAGAGGTCGAGAAGGACAGCCTCATGGGACAGGAAGCCCAGATGCGCATGGCCCAGAGCATGATAGCACCTCCCGACAGCACGCTCGACAAGTTGTATACACCAGACGAGTATGCCATTGTCGAGCAGGTATTTAACAAGTACTTTGGCACGATGGGCGTGAAACTCAGTCAGATGAATTCGATGAAGCCCAGTGCCATCAGTGCCCAGTTGCAAGCCATGCAGGCAGTGAGAAATTTTCCCAACTTTGACCCAACCAATCTCATTGATATCGCCGTGCAACAGCGTGCCAACGATGCCGGCAAACCGTCGGCAGGGTTAGAAACGCTGCAGGAGCAGATAGACCTGCTGTTCAACACGCCGCTGGCCGACCAGGCCAAGGGGCTGCTCGAGTCCTGCAAGCAAGACGAGAACTTCTTGCAGATGTCGGTAGCCCTGGTCGAGGCCTACATGTCTCAAGACCTTGAAAAGATCTACACGGTCATGCTCGAGGCGACTGATGGCGAGGAGGGTAAGGAAGAAATGAAGGCATTGCTCGACGAGCGCAATCACGCGTGGGTGCCCAAACTCGTAGAGATGATGCCCGAGCGGGCTTGCCTGGTGTGCGTGGGTGCCGGTCACCTGACAGGACCTCAAGGCGTGCTGCAACTCTTGCGCGATAGGGGCTTTACTGTCGAGCCGATGCAGTAAATTTAGGTTTCTTATTGCGCAGATTCTAAAAATCCATTATCTTTGTCGCATTATTCAACAAAACGACTTTTATTTTGGACCCTGACCCGTTATCGTGCCTTTTATTGGTGCTCTGCAATGCCGGCAATCAGTTGCCGCTCATCTCTATTAACTCGCCCGAGCCGGGCAGTATCATAGCCATCATTGTCGCCGTCTTGGGGCTTTTCCTGTCGGCATTCAATTCAGGCAGCGAGATTGCCTATTTCTCGTTGCGTCCCAGTGATGTCGATAACATCGAGAACCAGGCTCAACGCGACAGGGTGCGCTCGTTGCTCGCCATGCCCGAGAAATTGCTGGCAACGATTCTCGTGGGCAACAACCTGGTCAACATCATGATTGCCATCGTGCTCAACCACGCGATGAGCCAGATTTTTGATTTCAACAGTGTCGTTCTCGACTTCATTGTGCAGACGGTGATCCTCACCTTCCTTATCCTGCTCTTTGGCGAGGTGATACCCAAACTCTATGCCACCAATTTCAATATCAAGTTTGCAGCCATGGCCTCGGCACCGCTCAAGGCGGCAGTGAAGTTGTTCTCGCCGCTCACCGCGTTGCTCGTGCGCAGCACCAGGCTGGTGAACAAGGTTGTGCCGTCACAAACCGAGGAACTCTCGGTCGATGATCTCACCCGGGCGCTTGAGGTGAGCGAGGTCAAGGATCCCGACGACAAGGAACTGCTCGAGGGTATTCTCTCCTTTGGCGACAAGACGGTGAGCGACATCATGCGGCCTCGTGTCGATGTGGTCGACATCGACCAGGACGATGACTTTGACGAGGTGGTGCGCAAGGTCATCGACACGGGCTACTCTCGCATGCCCGTCTATGAGGAAACGCCCGACAACATCAAGGGCATCCTCTATGCCAAGGATTTGCTACCCTACATCGGCACTCGCGACAATACCTTCAAGTGGCAAACACTCATGCGACCCGCCTATTTCGTCCCCGAGACGCGCATGCTCGACGACCTGCTCGAGGACTTCCGCATGAAGAAGATGCACATGGCCATCATCGTTGACGAGTATGGCTGCACACAGGGTATCGCCACCCTCGAGGATGTCCTCGAGGAGATTGTGGGCGACATCAACGACGAGTATGACACCGAGGAGAAATTCTATAACCGCTTGAGCAAGGACACCTGGCTCTTTGACGGCAAGACGCTCTTGAGCGACTTTGCACGCACCCTCGACATCGACGAGGAGGAACTGGGAGAGCATGCCGAGGAGGCCGAGACCATCGCTGGCTTCCTGCTCGACCTCAAGGGCGACTTCCTGCAGGAAAAGGAAATCGTCAAGCACGGACGTTTCACCTTTACCGTCGTCAAGGTCATCAAGCACCGCATTGCCAAGGTCAAGGTGACTGTCAAGGAAACTGCTGTCGCCTAATCTCAACACACCCTGCACAAGGACGGTTTTTCCCGCGTCTGTTGACTTGGCACGAGATTTGCTATATGGTGTTACAGTAATGACCATTAATCAGTTACCGAGATGACTAATAAGCAGTATCGTGCCCAGGGTGGCTATGCAGGCCACTACAACGACAGTTCCTTGTTCAGGAAGTTGAAGAAGGTGGCCCGCAAAGCAGGCCGCAAGGTAGTCTACTATGTGCTCGTGCTCTATTACGTTGCCCGTGATCCGGCCGTGCCCACCAGTTTGAAATTCAAGGTCTTTGGCGCACTGGGTTATTTCATCCTGCCCCTTGACTTTATTCCCGATGCTATCTTGGGATTGGGATTCACCGACGACTTGTTTGCCCTGGCTTGGGCCGTGTTCTCGATGCGCAAGTACATCACTCCCGAGATCAAGCAAAAAGCCCGTGACCGCGTGAATCGGTGGTTCGGCAGCGACGATGCCATCGGCACCGACCTTGCGCCGTGGACCGCAGCATCGACAGGCCGTCGCGTCATCGATGTCGATGCCCTCGAGTATTGATTGACACAACAAGAGCGCGACACACAGGGGGGGCACGGCGATAGCACATAGCCAGGCATCACCGTGTCGCGCCCTTACCATATTGTGTGAGGCCATTGCACTGTGGCTAACCAGCAGATTTTATTTTATTGCTAATAAAAAAGGCAATGATATGGATGTTGGTCCATTGGTGGTATTAACCGCCCTGTCGGGCGGGAAGTTAATTTTAAAATTTAGTTTTCTTTTAATTTCCCGTGCGTTAGCACGGTTTGATGCCGAGACGTTTCAGCGCAGGGTCAACTGCTATATCGTTTCCTAAATAAACTCGGGTGGACACTGCTGTAGCGTCCACCCGAGTCCCTTAGGGTTGGGATTAAATTCCGTTTTTAGTTCTGTTCCTCCTTGGGAGCCTCGATCACGTTGATGTAGGTGTGACCAGCGCGCTGCTGGAACTCTACAGTACCGTCAACCAGAGCATAGAGGGTGTGGTCCTTGCCCATGCCAACGTTCATGCCGGGACGATGCTGGGTACCGCGCTGACGGCGGATGATGTTACCGGCCTTGGCAAACTGACCACCAAAAATCTTCACGCCGAGACGTTTGCTTTCGCTCTCGCGGCCGTTCTTTGAACTGCCGACACCTTTTTTATGTGCCATAATCTAAAGAGTTTTTTGATTTTTAAATGGTTAATTAAGCAACGACTTCTTTAATCTCAATCTGAGTGAACTGCTGGCGATGACCGTTCAGACGGCGATAGCCTTTGCGACGCTTCTTCTTGAAGACGATCACGTGTTCACCTTTCACGAGGGGAGCCTTTACCTCGCAAACGACCTTTGCACCTTCGACGGTAGGTGCGCCAACCTTAACGGCACCGTCGGCATCCACGAGCAGAACGCGGTCAAACTCTACAGAGTCGCCTTCCTTGCGCTCGTCGCCGAGATAGTGGACATACAACTTCTTGCCTTGCTCGGCACGGAACTGTTGTCCCTGAATTTCTACAATTGCGTACATTTGATATTTTTGTAGTTTAAATGTTTGTCCCTGAGGCGGTCACACGATATTGTGGAACGCTTTGCTAAGCCTCGCGGGCACTAATGCGGGTGCAAAGGTAATGCTTTTCTCCGAACTGACAAGCACTTAACGCAAAAAAAATATGGATAAGCCTGTAATGTCGTGGGTGAATGTCGTGGGTGATAGCTTGGGGCAATGGCCAGCGGTGGCCATCACGACCGATGGGGCGGTTAGTCAATACAGTAGGGATAGGTGATATCCCATAGGAACAGGGCGTGGCCGGGCATCGACGTGCCGGCGGCACAGCGATTCTTGCGCTCAATCACTTGGCAAAACTGCTCCACTCTCATCTTGTGGCGGCCCACCTCGACGAGGGTGCCCACGATGGCACGCACCATGTTGCGCAGGAAGCGGTCGGCCGTGATGGTGAATACCCACTGATTACCCTCTTGGGACCACTGGGCATGGGTGACGCGGCAGTTGTTGGTCTTGACGTCGGTGTGCAACTTTGAGAACGAGGTGAAGTCAGTGTAGTCAAGCAGGCGGCGGGCTGCCTCATTCATCAGGTCAAAGTCCAGGTCGGGTGGACATTTCCAGGCCAGGGGGTATAGAAACGGATCCTTGCGTGTGACGGCAAAGTACTTGTAGGTGCGGCTCGTGGCGTCAAAGCGTGCATGGGCGTCATTGGCGACGGGGGTGATGCTGTAGATGGCGATGTCTGGCGGCAACAAGGCGTTAAGGCCGTGAACGATGCGCTCAATGTTGGCGATGGGCTCTTCGGTGTCAAAGTGGGCCACCATCAGGCGGGCATTCACCCCGGCGTCGGTGCGCCCTGCACCCGTCACAGCAGTGGGCACGCGCAACAAGGTAGCCAGAGACTCCTCGATGGTCTGCTGCACCGAGCAGTCATGGGGCTGTATCTGCCACCCGTGAAAGGCAGCACCTTTATACCCTAATTTAATGAAGTATCGCATCACTACACAGGTTAAAGGCTATCCTGCAATTCTCGGAAAAAACTATTTCTCAAGGTAGGTGTAGCCATAGAGGCCCGAGCGGAAGTTGCGGACAAACTCGTTGCCCTCCTCGCTGGTGATCTTGCCTGATCTAATCGACTCGCTCACCCAGGTCTCGACGTTGCGCACCAGTTGCTTGGGGTTGAACTCCACATAATCGAGCACCTCGGCAACGGTCTCGCCGTCAATCACTTGGTCAATCTCATAGTGATCCTTGAAGACATTGATGTGAACCGCATTGGTGTCGCCAAACAAGTTGTGCATGTCGCCCAAGATTTCCTGATAGGCTCCCACAAGGAAGATTCCCAGGTAGTAGTGCTGGCCGGCTTTGAGTTTGTGCACGGGCAACGAGTGGGCGATGCCTTGTGACGAGATAAAGTTGTTCAACTTGCCATCGCTGTCGCAGGTCATGTCTTGTAGCGTCGCATAGTGGGTGGGGCGCTCGTTCAGGCGGTCGATGGGCATCACGGGGAAGACCTGGTCAATAGCCCAGGCATCGGGCAACGACTGGAACAGTGAGAAGTTGCAGAAATACTTGTCGGGCAACATGCGGCTCACCGACTTCAACTCGTCGGGCGCATGCTTCATGTTGCGCACGATGCCGTCAACGTCGCGGGCAATCGACCAGAAGAGTTTCTCTACCATCGCACGGGTGCGCAGGTCGATCAGGCCCAGCGAGAAGCGGTCGAGGGCCTCGTCGCGTATCTGTAGCGCGTCGTGCCAGTCCTCGAGCAGGCGCGCCTGGTTGATCTTGTCCCAAATCTCGTACATGTCGCGCACCAGTTCGTTGTCATCGTCGCTCACCGAGTCGGCTTTGTCGTCCCACTCGGGCAACGACGTGGTCTCGAGCACGTCAACGACGAGCACCGAGTGGTGGGCAGTGAGGGAGCGACCGCTCTCAGTGATGATATTGGGGTGCTTGAGGCCGTTCTTGTTGCTGGCATCGACCAGGGTGTAGACGGCGTCGTTAACATACTCCTGGATGCTATAGTTCATCGAGTGGCTGCTGGCACTGGAGCGCGTGCCGTCATAGTCCACACCCAGGCCACCGCCAATGTCCACATACTCCACCTCAAAGCCCAATCGGGCGAGTTGCACATAGAACTGCGAAGCCTCGCGCAGGGCATTCTTGATGCGGCGTATCTTGGTGATCTGGCTACCGATGTGGAAGTGGATGAGTTTCAGGCAGTCTTCCAGTTTGTGCTCATGCATGTAGTCGATGGCACTGAACAGTTCGCTCGTGTTCAGGCCAAACTTGCTGCTGTCGCCGCCGCTCTCCTCCCACTTGCCGCTACCGCTGCTCGAGAGTTTGATGCGGAAGCCGATGTTGGGTCTGATGTGAAGGCGCTGGGCAATCTTGTCGATGAGTTCCAACTCGCTGAGTTTCTCTACCACGACAAAGATGCGCCGGCCCATCTTCTGGGCCAGCAGGGCAAGTTCGACATAGCCCTCGTCCTTATAGCCGTTGCAGATGATCACCGGGTTGGCGTTCAGGTCGGTCATGTTGCTGGCCAGCACGGCATGCAATTCGGGTTTGCTGCCTGCCTCCAGACCGATGTTGAACTTCTTGCCGTGACCGATGATTTCCTCCACGACCTGCCTCATCTGGTTCACCTTGATGGGGTAGACGATGAAGTTAGCGCCCTGGTACTCATACTCCTTGGCGGCCTTCTTGAAGCAACTCGAGATTTTGTCGATGCGGTTGTCCAGGATGTCAGGAAAGCGCAGCAGCACGGGTGCTGTCACTTTGCGTGAGTGCAGTTCGTCCATCACGTCAACCATGTCGACGGGCACGCTGTTGCTCTTGGGCGTGACGGTGACATGACCGTTCTCGTTGATCGAGAAATACTTGAGGCCCCAGCCTCCTATGTTGTAGAGTTCGGCGCTATCCTCGATGCGCCACTTGTTGATTGATGACACGGCTCAGTAAAGTTTAGTCGGTTAAACGATGCGGCTAATTGTGAGCGCAAAGTTAGATATATTTATTGGTAACGGCAATAATAAGACCACATTTTAGGGGCGAAAAAAACCCTTGAACTCGTCATGAGGCCGCTGGTGCCACCACCGCGGCACCTTGTCTCTTTTGTAGCAATACAGGAGCCCCTGTCGGTGTCGAGGAGGCTCCTGTCGTTTTAGTGATGATCACGTCAATGGGCGACGATTACCACGTGCCATTCAAGATGAAGTTGATGAGCGCGGTAACGTCGTTGATGTCGATGCCGCCATCACCCTGCTCGGTGTTGCAGTCGGCATTAGCGGCGTTGTACTCAACAACCTTACCCAGCACAACGTCGATCAGGCGGGTAACATCGTTGATGTCAACTACCGTGTTGTTGTCAACGTCGCCACGCAGGCCCAGGGCCTC
>Ga0247611_10010948_pt1 | contig 10559 bp, 5 predicted proteins | sample 177DNAGHGhighgp2_FD_192422 | JGI IMG/M metagenome (GOLD analysis project Ga0247611, IMG submission 192422) | Sheep rumen microbial communities from Palmerston North, Manawatu-Wanganui, New Zealand - 1770 DNA GHGhigh gp2 | ecosystem: Host-associated > Mammals > Digestive system > Stomach > Rumen ... | reverse complement strand
GGAGGGGAAGACAACGTGGATAATGAACCGGGCGGCACGGTAACGGTTTCAGGAAATTACAATTACGGAACTGTTTCCGTATCTGTTGCCGGAACGGCCCCGAGGGCCGGCGCAGGCGGCATTATAGGCTGGGCAAAATCGGCCTCCAGCGGCAAGTTTACCGGTAATTACAGTTATGGAAACGTAGCTGCTGCCGGCACTATGACAGCAGGCGGTTCAGGTGCCGTCATCGGAGACTCGCAAGGTGCCGCAACGGGAATCACGGCGACTGTGAAAAAGAGCATCACCGTGGGTGGCGTGACTTATGCAGCGGCGGAGACTGCGGGAACGCTGGCCACATGGCTCTGCCCCAACAATAACAACATCACTGCAACTTACGTAGATTAATTCAATCATGAGAAGACTTTTCCAAGTCATCTTCCCTCTGTTCTTCCTGGCACTGGCAGTATTGTCCTGCCAGGAAGAATTTTATAGGGACGATGGTGCCGCGGTGCAAAAGGTGCACCGGACATTTTACACGGACATGGACACTTCACCGCTCACCGGATCGACCAAGGTCGGGCTTGGGAAAGGTCTCATCCCTTCTTGGGACGCTTCCGACAGCCTTTCGATATTCGATGGCGCCGCAAACAATGTCTTTATCGTGTCCGAGACCGACGGTGCCCACGCCAGCTTTGGCGGCGAAGTAGCCGAATCGGCCCAAACCCTTCAAGCGCTCTATCCCTATGACAAGGAGGCCTCCTGCAGCGGCAGCGTAATCTCCACAACACTTCCAACGGTCCAGACCGTCACGGACAGCGTCTGCCACAAGGCGCTTCTCTGTACGGCCGAAGGCCCTGCAGCAGCAGGTTCCCTGAGCTTTCGGAACGCTTATTCTCTTGTCAAAATACACATTTCCCTGTCCGGCGTGAATGCTGTGACACTCCGGGGACTCGGAGGCGAACGCCTTGCCGGTGCCGGGCACATCACAGCGGGGAGCACCGACGGTTTTGTGCCTGGAGAAAACGCATCCACTACTGTTACCCTTCTTCCGGAAGGGGCATCCTTTGTCAAAGGAGCCAATTACTACATCGTCATTGCGCCAACAGTCTTCACGGCCGGATTCGAAGTGACCATGAACCGCATTGACGGCGCGGATGCCATCCGAAGCACCGACAAACAGCTGACCCTTCTCCGCAACGAGGGGGTCAACCTGGACGATGTGGCGAACTCGCTTGTCTGGAGTCATGTGATTACCACCAAGGAAGAACTCTTCACCTGGAACGAAGGCTACAAATCCTGGACAGAGAATGATGAAATCCGTCTGGGCGCCGACATTGACATGGAGGGTGAAGAATGGACGCCACATACCTTCAAGGGCGTTTTTGACGGGCAGGAGCACAAACTGAGCAACTTCGTCTGCAAGAGCGACACGCATCTTTCCGGTTTCTTCACAGACCTTTACGGCACCGTGAAGAATCTCACGATTGGTTCTGCCGACGGTGTCAACTGGGACGGCCGCAGCATCGTCCTCCACGAGTACAACGGCAATGAAACCTCCTGGCCGAACGCGGCATCAATCTGTGCGCGCCTACAATCAGGCGGCTATCTCTATAAGGTCACCAATTTCGCAAAAATCGAATTGGGCGCAAACGACGGGAAGAAGCGTTGCCGCCTGGGCGGCCTGGCGGCCTATGTGGCCAACGCGGGCAGCCTCGGCATTGAAGCATGCATCAATTACGGCGAAATTGTCAGCAATTGTCCTTCAACCACGGCCAACCAGCCGATAGGAGGCATTGTGGGCTCGGCCGAGGGCGCTGTAAGCATCCTGTCCTGTACCAATCACGGCCATGTGACAAGCCACTGCGCCGGGGCTAACATGATAGGAGGCATCATGGGCGTCAGCAACGGCCGGGCGGCCGTAAACGCTTCTGAGAACACGAATTATGTGGCAACCATCACAGACTGCCACAATGACGGGGACATCACTTCCTCCGAGTGCGGCTCCGATTTGTTCCTGGGCGGCATCGTCGGCTACCTGACGGGTGCGCAGATTACCCGCAGCAGCAACGGCGGGCGTATTTCCTCCTCCGTCGAGGCCGAAGGCAACCACATCGGCGGCATTGCCGGGGCCTTCCACAAAGAGAACGAATCCTTCATCGACGAATGCTCCAACACGGGTGAAATCATCGGCTCCGCCATATCGGCCAGAAACAATGTCGGAGGCATCATCGGCCTGGTGAACTCCGGGGCCGAAGCCACTCTGGCGCTCACTTCCGTGACCAACGAGGGAACGGTGCACTGCAGCGGCTCTACGGAACAGTCCGCCGCGGGCGGAATAGCAGGCCGATGCGAAAAAGCCGGATGTGCCTTCACCCTGGTCACCAATTCCGGTGAAATCTATGTTGACGGGACGGCGACCGCGCAGCGCAACATCGGCGGCATCTGCGGGGTCACTACCGGCAATACGGTGTATGACGGCTGTGTCAACACCGGTGATATCCATAGCGCCTCGAAGGCCGGAGCGGCCCGTGTGGGCGGATTCTTCGGCCATGGCGCCGCTTTTACGCTCAACTGTACCCACCGGCAGTCCGAGAACAAAGGAAAAATCTACGGCTACAGCGCGGCGAATGACGGAGCGATGGGCGGAATCTCGGGTTATGCACAGGACGGTTTTACCATCCAGGGGACGCAGGAGCGGCCGGTTCTGAACAGCGGGTCCGTCTGTGCGGATGATGCCAGCAGCCGGATCTGGATCGGCGGTATCACGGGTTACACCCAGAAGGGAAGCAATAATACCATCACCTGGGCCCGCAACAGCGGGAAAGTGTCGAAAAATGATGCCAATTCGGTCCACTGCGTCATCGGCGGTATCATGGGGAGGGTGCAGGCAAGCACCATCACAGTCAGCCACTGCGTCAATGACGGCGTGCTGCAAGACGAGGGTAAGGGGGACAATTTCCGCTGGGTCGGCGGCATCGTGGGAAGAGCTTTGATGAATTCCGGAAGTCTTTCCATTTCTGAATGCACCAACAATGCGGATATTTCGCTGCGGACGACCGGGAGCAAGAAAACGAATGGACTGGCGATTGCGGGAATCCTCGGCAGCGGAAACAAGAATTGTACGGTCACGGGGAACGTGAACAATGGAGACGTGAGTCTTTTCAGCGGACAAGCCGCGGCGCACCCCCACGCAGCCGGTATATTCGGGGATGATGTAGATGTGGATACCGGCTCTTCTGCCGCTGCTGCCAACACCATCACCGGCAATACCAACAACGGATCGGTGACGGTGACCGGCACGGCCGGTCAGGCACGCATCGGAGCCGGCGGCATCATCGGCCGGATGAGCTATTCCAGCGCCCTGTCCACCGTTACCGGCAACAACAGCAATGGGAACATACGGGCGTCCGTGGGTGGAACGACCCTGTTCGGTGCGGCTGCGACGGGAGGTAGCGGCGCGGTCGCCGGCGACATGCAGGCAGATGCGGTGTCCCCGATTACGGCGGCTGTCTCCAAACAGATGACGGTGGGCGGTGTGAGTTACGCTACGGCGGAATCCATCAGCGCTCTGCAGGCCTGGTTGTGCCCGAACAGCCAGATGATTCAAGCTACTTATATTGACTAGCCATGAAAAAGAACCTTTCCGGATATTTGATTCTGTATCTTTGCTGCCTGGGCGTTTCTGCATGTCAGGGAAGCGTCGACGATACGGCCCTTTGGAACAGGCTGGAAGGACTGGAGCAGCGCACCATGGCGCTGGAAGACCGTTGTAGGCGGATCAACACGAATATCGCGGCGCTGCAAGGGCTGGCCAAGGTTTCTGCCTCCTCGGACCGGATCACGTCAGTCGTTCCGCTGACCGTGGACGGTGTGGTTACGGGCTATACTTTTTCCTTCTGTTTTTCCAGTCCAGTCACAGTCTATTGTGCCACAGATGGCCGAGATGGTGTGGATGGGACCGACGGGCGGAATGGAACGGATGGAAAAAACGGTGAGGACGGAAATGTCCCGGTCATCGGCACACAGGAAGAGGGAGGTGTTCTGTACTGGACACTCGGCGGGAATTTCCTGCTCGATGCTTCCGGGAACAAAATCCCGCTGGTGACTTCCGGCGGCGCTGTCGTGGATGGCCGTACACCGGAACTCAAGGTGGAGGGCGGCATTTGGTACTACAGATTAGGGGCGGGGGACGCCTGGAATCGAATGGATGTCAAATCGGAATATGGGGATGGAAATATTTTCTCTTCGGTCACACAAGACAACGATGTCGTAGTCTTTGCCCTTTCCGACGGGACGTCCCTGACGATTCCAAAAAAACAGAGCCTTTCCTTGGAGGTCAGCCCTGGTGGTGACCAGTCCATCTCCGCGGGCGCATCGGTTCAGCTCGACTGGGCGGTGACGACGGATGACGACTCGGTGGAGGTGGATGTCTTTTCGCAGGGAAATTGGTCGGCCCGCATTGAAAGAAGCGGATCCGCCAAAAACGGAACCTTGCTTGTCACGGCTCCGTCGGATGCGACGGGTAGTTGCCCCATCGTCCTTTTTGCAACAGGTTCCGACGGCTTGTCGGCCTATCTAACCATCAAATTCACCGTGCTATGAGAAAGTCGTCTGTCATCTTACCGGCAGCTCTTTCACTGCTGCTGTCAGCCTGCTCTTCCTACGATGACACCTTCTTGACGCAGCGGATGGACCAGATGGAGAAGGAATTGGGTCGTCTTGAGGGCGTTGCGGCGACGGTTAACGCCGATATTGCTTCCGCTTCGGATATTATGCTGGCTTTTGGAAAGGGTGATTATGTCACCTCTTGCCAGGCGCTGGAGGACGGAAGCGGTTATGTGATCACCTTCTCGGCTTCCGCTCCGATTACAGTCCATCATGGGACGAATGGCGTGGACGGGACGGATGGTACGGATGCACCGGACGGTACGGATGCCGAAGACGGGATTTCCCCGGTAGTCGGCATCGCGAAAGATGAGACGGGGGCATACTGCTGGACTTTGAACGGATCGTATCTCTTGGATGGGGAGGGAGGCCATGTCTATCTGACCATTTCCACCACAGAAGGAAAGGACGGGACCGTCCCGCAACTTCGGGTAAAGGATGGCATGTGGCAGCTGTCGCTGAACAACGGCTACACTTGGACGGACCTCGTCCGGGCTTCCGCTTCGGCCCAGGCTTCGCCGTATATCTTCAGCAAGGTGGAACCGCTTGAAGATGTCGTCCGCTTCACGCTTTCTGACGGCAGCACTTTCGACCTGCTCCGCCTGGGTACGCCCTGTCTGGAACTATCCGGCTGGCAGGGACTGAAAGTGGTCCCCGGCCGGAGCGTTGACATTGCCTATACGGTTTCCGGCGCCACGTCCAGGACCGTGGTCCGTGCTGTCGGAAACCATGGCTACACGGCCCGGGTAAAGGCAGATTCAGTGTCTTCCGGGACCATCACGGTGCTTGCTCCTGCAGAGGTGGTGGATGGAGAGGTCTTGGTGGTTGCCGACAATGGATTTGGCTGTTTGTCCATCCGCAAGATGACGTTCAGTACGACGGGTATCACCGTCACGGAATTGGAGGGTTTCGGAAATATGCAAGACTTTGAATGGTAGGGCTATGAGAAAAAGAATCTTCTTCCTTATTGCAGGAATTTCATTTTTGACGGGGTGTCAGTCCGCCTATGATGACAGGGCGCTGACAGGGCGGCTTGATGACTTGGAAACGAGGATTCAGACCGTATCCAAGGACCTCCAGCGTATGAATGAGAATGTCGCGGCGCTGGGCGGCCTCACTGCCGCCTACATGTCTGGCTCGACCATTACATCGATAGAGGACCTCCACGATGAGGACGGCAAGCTGAGCGGCTATAAGATTTCATTCACCCACGGCGACCCCGTCATCATCCACAACGGACGCGACGGCCGTGACGGCCATATCGGCATCAACGGTACGCCTGGTCTGAACGGTGTTTCCGGCCACTCTCCGGTCGTGGGCGTGAAGGAGGTGGATGGAATCCTCTATTGGACCGTCGACGGCGAGCTTCTTCTGGACGGGCAGGGAAAACCTCGCATCGCATCGCCCGATCCGTCTTCCGCCCTTGCAAAGGATGGCGAGACCCCTGTTATCAGTGTTGAGAACGGGAACTGGGTGGTCAGTGTCGGAGGAGAGTCCCGGGTTCTGGGGCCGGTGGCCGACAGTGAGGTGCTGATTGTTGACGGCGTGTTTGACGCTGTCGATGCCAGTGGGAATCCGGTCGTATTCACGCTGTCAGGAGGCGAGACCCTTTCCATTGCCAAGGCGGTGCCTTTCGCGATCGACCTCAGCATCGGAGAGAGTAACGATGTCCTGGATTGGACGGTAACGGGGAATCGTTCTGCTGTCAGCGTGGATGTCATCGCGGAGAGGGGCTGGACAGCCTCCGTCACCCGCCGGTCCGACCATGCTGGAAGCATCGTCCTTACTCCTCCGCCAGTCAGCCAGGATGCGTCCTTTATGGTCCTTGCCAGCGACGGCTTCTCTTCGGGTGCTCGTTCATTTTCTATCGTCAACGGGAGGATTGTATTATGAGAAGATTGATTACAGCGATATTTGCGGGGTTCTTCTTGTTGAGCTTTTCCCTGCGTGCGCAGGATTTTACACGCCGCACAGTCAGTGGAACCGTGCTGGACGAGAACGGTGAGACGATGCCTGGAGCCATGATTGCCACGGCTGACGGCCGGAACGGCGTTTTGACGGACGAAAAGGGTAAATTTTCGCTCTCCGTCAGAAACACCGATAAAACGATCTCCGTATCGATGCTGGGATATAATGTCCAGGTGGTTGATATCGAGGGGAAAGAAAGCCTCCGCATCGTCCTGGTCCCCGATGCATCAAGTACGCTGAACGAGGTGGTCGTCATCGGCTATGGCGAAGTCCGGAAAGCGGATCTTACGGGGGCTGTCGCCAATGTCAAGATGGGGGAAGTCAAGGAGGCCGCCGGCCTTTCCGTCGGCCAGGCGCTCCAGGGAAGAATCGCCGGTGTGGATATCATGACCACCTCCGGTGATCCTTCAGAAGGGACTTCCATCCGGATTCGCGGAACGAGGTCCATCACGGCCTCGAACGAGCCACTGATCATCGTGGACGGTGTCATGGACGTCGTGAAGGATCTTTCCTTGCTCAACGCCGACGACATTGCGTCCATTTCCGTGCTCAAGGACGCTTCGGCGACGGCGATCTATGGCTCCCAGGGCGCCAATGGCGTCATCATGGTCACAACCAAGTCGGCAAACACGTCCAAACCGCGCATTACCATCAGCGCCGAAGCCGGCGCTGCGCAAATGGCCAGAAAACTGGATGTGATGAACGGCGCCGAATTCTCGCGCTATTACAATGACATCCGTTATTTCAACGCCGGCGCAAATTCGGGAGAACCGCTCCGGCTGGATCCGTCTGCGCCGCTCGGAAATACCGACTGGCTGAGCGAGATTACCCGTATCGCCCCCTATCAGAACTATAACCTGTCCGTCGGCGGGAAGGAAGGCAAGATGAATTATTACTTCTCGATGGGGTATATGGACAATCAGGGCATTGTGAGGGGGTCTTGGGAGCGTCGCGTCACGGGGCGGCTCAATGTGGACTACCAGCTGCTGAAATGGCTGAAATTCTCGTATAAGGGAAACTATACCTTCCGCCGCGACAGCCCCAACAAAGCGAATATCGGCGGGACGAATTTCCACAATGGCGCCATTTATCTTTCTCCGCTCATCGGTCCTTACGCCGAAATCAACCCGCTCTATGAGAACGGGACGCGTATTGACACCCCGGTTACTTCCATTGAGAAGCGTGAGTATTATTATGACCGTCATGACACCTTCCATACGGGAGTCATCGAAATCAAACCGGTGAAGGAGCTGGTTATCAAGAGCACCAACACGTTCAAGCCTTATCAGCGGCACGATTACGGTCTCTGGCCCAACACCCTTTCCAGCCGGCTGGATGAGCAGGGGTCCCGTGCACACGTCAACGACAGCAACAACATGCGCTTCCTGTCGGACAACACGGTGACGGGCAAAAAGGATTTCCGCGGAGGGCACCATCTGGATGCCATGGGCGGCTTCTCCATCAACGCCGTCATGGCGAACACACTCGCCGTCAATGCGAACGGACTCGTCTCCGATGACACCAAATGGTATAATGTCAATACGATCGGTAGCAAGGAGAATTATTCGATTACCTCCTCCCGCACCGTCATTTTGAAAGAATCTTTCCTGGGACGATTCAATTACAATTACAACGGGCGGTATTACTTTACGTTCACGGGCCGCTTTGACGGTTCCTCTAATTTCGCGGCGAATCATAAATGGGGGTTCTTCCCTTCGGCCGCGTTCAAGTGGGCCGCTGGAAGAGAGCGTTTCGTGCAAAAAGCGAAGTGGCTGGATGATCTTTCCTTACGGGTCAGTTATGGGGCGACCGGCAACGATGCCATCAGCGCTTACACCTCCCTTGAGTCCTACAATACCAACACGAGCGCGTACGTCTTTGATGGCACACAGCCGCTTGCGGCCTACATCGTCCGGCTGAGGAATCCGGACTTGACCTGGGAAAAGACCCATATGCTCAACCTGGGTGTTGACATGGCTTTCCTGGGGAACCGGATCAATCTGACCGCCGAGGCGTATGCCTCTCTGACGACCGATCTGCTCCTTTCCGTCCAGACCGCCCAAGTCACCGGCTACACGTCCCGCTTCCAGAACCTGGGACGGACTTCCAACAGGGGATTTGAATTAACGTTGGAAACCCGTAACATCCAGACGCGGGATTTCGGATGGTCTACGACGTTGACCCTGTCCCATAATATCCAGATGGTCGAAGATATCGGGCACGAGGAATATGTGTCCGCGCTGAAAAGTTCCGGCAACAACTCCTATATGATGTACGGATACAAGAAAGGATATCCGCTCAATGCGTTGTGGGGGTTCCAATATGCCGGTCCCTGGAAATCAAAGGACGAGATTGAGCGGAACAAATATACCCACGCCTACGCATCGGTCAATCCTGCCTCCCCGGGCATTGCCCGCTATGTGGATGTCAACCACGACGGCGTGATCTCCCAGGACGACCTGCTGTATCTCGGACAGTCGGATCCTTTACTCTATGGCGGCTTGCAGAATACGCTGCATTGGAAAAAGTGGAAGCTGTCCGTCTTCCTTTCGTATTCCCTGGGCGGGAAGATTTACAATTACTCGGAAAGCGTCATGGCCGGCGGTATGTGGGGTAACCAGTACCGCTACATGCTGGACGCCTGGCACCCCGTGCGTAATCCGGAAAGCGATTATCCGAGGGCCGGTGCCGATGATGTGTATCCGCCGAGTTCGTTTATGGTCCATGATGCCTCCTATCTCCGTCTGAAATCACTCGTCCTGTCCAGGACCTTCACGTTCCGGAAACAGCGGGTTTTCAAGGATCTGTCCGTGACCTTGAAAGGAGACAATCTTTTCTTGCTGACCCGGTACAATGGCTTTGACCCGGATGTGTCCACGGAGAGCGATGGATCGGTCTTGCGGCGCGTCGATATGGGCGCTTATCCGCGCTCCCGGAAAATCACGCTCGGAGTCAAACTAACATATTAGGAGGTTTTGATGATGAAAAGATACTTTATCTCTGTCGCCGTCGTCCTGCTTGGTGCCGTTTCCTGTTCGCTGAAGGAAGATTTTCCGGGCATCTCCCAGGAGAACTTTTACAAAACTGAGGCACAGTGCCGTGCGGTCGTGAACGGCGTTTATATTCCCCAAAAGAGTATTTTTACGTCCAGCATGATGCTGGTGACCGAGGCCCAGACCGACCTTTGGTACAGCGGTTCCACCACCCAGGACGCCAGGCTGATGGTCACCCCTGCGAAACCGGAACATGGAAGTACGGTGTGGCGCTACGGATACCGTGGCGTGGATCTCTGCAACGAAGCCATCCACTGTATCAGCGATACCCCTTATATCCAGGACTCGCTGAAGAAAGTGATGACGGCCGAATGCCGGGTCATGAGGGCTTTCTATTACTACGTTCTCACCTGTATGTTCAATGGGGTCCCCTACTATACTGAACAGGTCAATACCTACGCGGTCCAGGACAGCCTGCGTTACCTTCCGCGGACGGATGCCAATACGATCAGGCGGGTGTTGTACGATGACATCAAGAATAACGCCCTGCCGTACTTCACCGAGGAGAACGGATTGAAGTGCCGCGCCTGCGACGCGCCCTATAAACGTTCCGGCTATGCGCTCGGTCTGATGCTGATGGCCAAATTTGCGATGTGGTATGCGGACTGGGACGCTGCCCTGGAGCCGCTCAAGGCCCTTGAAGAACTGTATGGGGAGTTCAGTGAAGAGAATTATCCGCTCAAGGATATCCTTTGGCGGAACGAACATATCCCGGAAACGATTTTTGAGGTCCAGCAGCGGTACGACCTGTCCGGGATTCAGTATTACGGTAGCATCGCCAAATTCATGACCCCTCCGCATGAGTCCGGTTATGTTTTTGACGGGGTGACGCTGTATGGCTACGGTAATACGATCCCCAGCGCGGGAACGCTCCGTACCAACCTGCGTTTT
>Ga0247611_10010947_pt1 | contig 10560 bp, 9 predicted proteins | sample 177DNAGHGhighgp2_FD_192422 | JGI IMG/M metagenome (GOLD analysis project Ga0247611, IMG submission 192422) | Sheep rumen microbial communities from Palmerston North, Manawatu-Wanganui, New Zealand - 1770 DNA GHGhigh gp2 | ecosystem: Host-associated > Mammals > Digestive system > Stomach > Rumen ... | reverse complement strand
TTATTAATTCTTAAAACTGCTACATAGTATCCGGCTACACTTGATTTAAAGTCTGTATCAATTTGGAAAACATCATAGTATGTTTTATCTTCAATTTTGGTTTTACTTGTTGCTTTTTGTTTTAAAACAAGCTTGCATTCGTTATTATCATAGAAAGATTTTGCATAACTATCATCCAAATCTATGTTTCTTAAAATTTCAATATATTTATCTACTGAGCCAGCATCATAAATCATGAATTCATTTTGATTAATATCTATTCCATTTTTGTCAGCATCAGCAAATACATAAACTATAAAAGAAAGTTTTTCATCTAAATCAAAAACATTTTCGGAATCTATTTGAATATTTGTAATTGCATTATGTACTTCATCACTATTTTTAATAATGAAAGATGTTTTGTAATCTTCTTTTAATTCGTTACCATATATATCTTTTAATCCACTTTTTATAGTTACAGTATATTTATTATTATCCACAAAGTTCTCATTTGGATGTCTAAATGTATATTCATTTGAATAGCTATTTGCCCAATATCCAGAAATACTTGGGGTTATAGAAAAATACTCTTCGTAACCATCTTCTAATGGATTATTAAATGATATTTCAAATCCACTGTTATATCTTAAGAATGAACCATTATCAGGATAAGTGTATGTAATCTCTAGCTTTTGTTCTGTCTGAAATGCCCACTTTTTGGTACCATCCGTCGTTGTTTCAACAACATTATAGATTGCACCTGAATCTAGTTCATTCACAACCTTTAGTTGATAATACTTTTGAGTTTGTTTAACAACTGTATATTCAACATCATCACTACCATCAATTTTGGCTACATCAAAAACATTTTCAACATATTCTTGTGGAACATCATCTGCAAATTGAATATTAAATACTATTTCATTTGTTGGAATAGTATTATTCTCTTCTTTTTCACAAGTAACTGTTGCGTCTGATAAACGTGCAAAAGTCTTTAGTGTTGTTTCCGTTACTTTGTTTTCTGGTTCTTGATTATCACTAAAGATGTTTATTCCTCCTCTTTGATAAACCAAAAGCCATGTAGCTAATGCTACTAGTAATGAAACTACTAATATTGTTATTACAATATTCTTGTTCTTCATAAATATCCCCCTAAAAAAAATGATATCATACACAAATATGATATCATTTTAAAATTATTTTGTATATTAAAATATAATTAAATTATTGAATGTGATCCTTTAATATTTTTAAAAAATCTTCCCTATCTTTTTCATCACACCAATAGTACAAAAAGAGCATTGATAAAAATGCTTTTGTTTCTTTTTGCAAGTTTAAATCTTTTAATTCTTTATCTTTATCAAATTCAATTTTATAATCCTTAGAAGCATTTTTTTCTAAAAAATTTAATAATTTTTCAGGAATTTTATCTGTATATTCTTGATCATTATTTTTAAGAATTTCTAATAATTCTGTTATGCCTCTCCTATATCTTTCTGAATACACCAAAACACACCCCTATTGAAATAAAAATAATGCTTTGAAAAATCTTGTTTTTATAGTAAAATTATATAAGATTGTACTCATTCTATAAATAAAAACTTGAATTTGTAATATTATTGTGATAAAATATTTATGTAAACTTAATTGCTTTTAGGAGGGGATTTTATGGACTGGAACAATATTAATTTCAATCGTTCCACACTACAAGCCGCCAAAGATTTTGAAGATAGAAAAAAACAAATTATGCTAGAGCATGATATTTCTCAAAAGGACATTAGAGAATATTTAAATGGCGAAAAAATGATTGATGACCCTGAATTAAAAAGAAAGATAGATGAACTTGAAGCTATTAGAGAAGAAGCTATTTCGAATGAAATGAAATGTGTTGTTGCTAAAGCTCATAGAACTGGAATTGAAATTCCTGAAAAATACATTAACGGAAAAGCACTTGATCCTTTTTTGGAACCTGATTTAGTTTCTTTTTCAAATTATTTTTCTGTATATGAACTTTTCAGTTATTATGATGAATTAGAACAAGCAAATCTAGTTGATAATGAAGAATATGAACCATTACATTTAGATTCTTTAAAAAGAATTGTTCGGAATGAACACTAATAATAAAAGTGTGTAAGCAAATGCTTACACACTTTTGTTTTATCGATCAATATTACCTTTTTTGTCAAGTTCTTCTAAAGTCTTATTCGTTTCTTGAGCAACTTTCCTAACATCGGTAAATTGCAAATCTTTATCATCTTGTGCCATTTCAACTATCTGTTCACCAAGATTCTTTTTCCTATTCTGTGTAATTGATCTTTGCATAGCTATTTCACCAATTGCATCTTGCGTATCTATATCTTTTTGAGCTTGTTTTCTACATTCTTCTTCACTCAAATCTGACTTAAAGTTTTTAATTTTATCTAATCTATTATTAACTCTTTTATTTTTATATTCACTTTCTATTATTCCCAAAGGAAAGTCTCTATACTCCAATCTTCCATGCTTATTAATTTTAAATCCAAGTTCACAGTATTTGTTTTCATCATATTCGCCTAAAGCATGAATATCATTCTCTTCAATAAACTTAATTAATTCATCATATATCCAAGAGCACGACCTATTTGCATTATTCTCAGCACTTACTCTAATTGGATTATAATTATCCTGCTCTTTATATGTTTTAATTATTTCTGCTGGTTCAATTCCTAAACTAGCAACATTCTGAAAATAACCTTTCAGAAATGCTTTTCCTGCCTTTTCATCTATATTAGGATTATTTCCATACATACAATCCCATATATCAACAGGTGCTTCACCTGCTGTTTTGGGAAAATTATATGGCCTTGAAGCTGTCATTGCATCAAATGTATCTGCAACTCTTATAACCTGTGCATATTTACTATTTGAGTATTTATTATGATGTTCTGTAATTCCTTTTTTCTCATCTTCATCTAATAGTTTTTCAAAAAACATCTCACCTATATCAACATGAGTTTGAATTTGTTTAAATTCTTCAAAGCTATACGTTCTTGGAACATTTAAAATACCCAAGTGAAGTAGTTTTCCAATATCATGTAAGAAACTAATTTGCTCAAGCTTATTTATTGAGGAATCATCCCATTTAGGGGATCCCATGAATTCAGCAGTTAACATAGAATAATTTCTTACTCTATAACAATGATCAAGTGTAAATTTACTATACTTCTCCATAACTTTTGAATAATAGTCACTCATAGCCTTAAGTGCCATATCATTGTTTTCTTTAATATCTGCTCCAAAATTAAAATATGAAATAGCAGCCGTACGTATTATATCTGTTAAATAATCCTGATAACTTAAATTAGTAGGATTATTCTTATCTAAACTCACTTTGTTTTTTGTATCTCTAACATCAACGGGTGTTAATTGTATACTCTCACGATGAGAGTCATCACCATAAATTATATTCTCTAGTTTTATACTACTCTCTTCATCTTTTTCTTTGCTAATAGTCCCTCTAGATACAGGGATGAACTTGATATCTTTAATATGACCTTTAGCATTTTCTACTACAGCTTTTAATTCTTCAACTGCTTTTTTGTCTTCTATTGTGTTTTGATCTAATATAGAAACATCAAAAATAACCATTTGATAATTATCTTCTTGTATCTCATCTTTTGATTTGTTAGTTGTATCAACAACTTCTATTGAGCTATGCATTGGTTTATTGCCAAAAGAATCCCTATTGGTTTCAAATATTTGATCTTTAAAACTATTATTTAATAGGTTATAAACGCCATCTTCTCTGGCAGATTCCCCTACAACTGCAATTTTCATTTACTCACCTTCTTTAGTATCTTTAATACTCTAATTAAATCTTATCACACTCATTTTTTATAAGCAACTTTTAAAGAACCTTACCATCTTTAATTTCAAGCATAATTGTAACAGGTCCATCATTTACAAGATTTATTTTCATATCTGCACCAAACACACCAGTAACTACTTTATTAGTTGTTAATTCTTTACAATCTTCGATAAATTTTTCATATAGAGGAATTGCAACTTCTGGTCTCGCAGCATCTATAAATGCTGGTCTATTTCCTTCTTTGCAATTTGCATATAAAGTAAATTGAGAAACTAGTTGTAGTTCTCCTCCAACATCATTTAAACTTAAATTCATTTTTCCATTTTCATCTTCAAATACTCTAAGCTTTATTATTTTTTCTGCCATAGCTCTAATATCTTTTTCTGTATCACCATTTGTAATACCAACTAAAACCATAAATCCTTTATTGATTTCAGAATAAACTTTACCATCAATTGATAAACTTGAACTTATTACTCTTTGAACTACTGCTCTCATATTATACCCTCCATTTTTAATAGGGGCGATTACAAATCGCCCCTACCATAATTATTCTTCTACATCTTTTTCTTCAACTTCGTTTTCTTCATCATATGAAACATCATTTTCTTCAAATGATACCCCTTCTTCAGAAGGAAGTTTATCTTTCTTATATCTATTTTTAAAAACTTGACTAATAACTTTTCGTCTTGTTTCAACCTCATCAATTATTAAAAACATAGATAGCGAAACTGCAAGTCCAGCAAAATTAAACACTCTATGCATATATATATCAAGGCATTGTTCCCTTAATGCATTTGATACCGCAAGAATAATTAAAAAATATGCTGTTGGAATAAGACAAATCCAAGCTTTTTTTGTTTTATATGATGCATATAAAATTCCAGCTGTAATCGCGTACCATATTAAAAATGGCCACGGACTACTAAAATCAATAATCATAAAAATTACTCCTCATCTGGTTCGTCCCAATTGTGCCAAACTTCAGATACATCGTCGTTATCTTCTAGGTTGTCTACAATAAGGCCCATTTTTCTTGAAGCTTCAGCATTTAGTTGAACATAGTTTTGTGGAACCATTTTAACTTCAGCTTCTACAAATTCTACTCCTTTTGCTTCTAAACCTTCTCTAACCTTTGAAAAATCTTCAGGAGCTGTTGTTATTTCATAAAACTCATCATCTGGTTCAAAGTTATCTGCACCTAATTCAAGTGCTTCCATCATAAGATCATCTTCAGATAATTTGCATGATGCTTTTTCAACAACGATTACACCCTTTTTATCAAACATCCAAGAAACTGATCCTGTTGCTCCAAGATTTCCACCAAATTTATCAAATATATGACGAACATCTCCAGCAGTTCTATTTCTATTATCTGTTGTAGCTTCAACTATAATAGCTACACCATTTGGTCCATATCCCTCATATACAACATCTTCATAGTGAGCATTTGAGCCTTCGCCAGCTGCTCTTTTTATACTTCTTTCTATGTTATCGTTAGGCATGTTATTTGCTTTACATTTTGCAATAACATCTCTTAATTTAGAGTTAGAAACGGGGTCAGGGCCACCTTCTTTAACTGCTATTAAAATTTCTCTTCCTAATTTAGTAAAAATTTTTCCTCTTGCAGCATCTGTTTTTCCTTTTTTAGCTGCAATATTATGCCACTTGCTATGTCCTGACATATTTCTTTCCTCCTTTTTTGCTCTTTTATTAGCTTTAATATTTTAATACAAATTTCATTATTTGTCAAAGCAGTCGTATTATGTATACTAGATACTCTTACATAAAAAAGGTAGGGAAATAAATTCCCTACCTAAACATTATTTAAATATCTAAAAACGAGCTAATATGCGCTGTGGAAAAATTTGAATTTCTCATTATTTCATTTAGAACACTACACGTATCATCGATCATAATAAGCTTATGGTCATCTAAATTAGGATACTTTGCTTTAATCATTTTTAACACTTCGAGTTTATTCCTTTTCCGATCAACATAGTAAACGTTTTCTCTCGGAATTCCATAAAAAGAATTAACAAAAACCACCTTATCTTCTCCCTCATTTGAGGAACCAGATGCAGTTATTACATATATTCTAGATTTGTCTTTTCCTTCTAAGAACTTCTGCATCCTCGGTGATACTTTTTCTTCATTATACGGGCTAAATCCTGATTCACAAAGTCTATCCCACTCGTCATCAGTAAAAGCAAAATGTGTATATTCTCCAAACTCACATACAGCTAAAACACCATCAACATCAAACACCAAAACACTATCATCCGCCCTAAGCAATTCTTTTATTTTGTTCCGTTTCATGCTGTAGCTCCTTTCCTTTAATTATATAGGATAGTTTAAAAATATAAATTGTACGCGTATAATATCATGAATCTATATATCCATCAATATATAATTAATAAAATTGACCTTAAAAACAATAAATGATAGAATGTTTTTAGATGAGTTTTAACGACAAAGGAGGTTATCTCATGGATTATTATGATAACAATGGCAAAGCAGATAGAAAAGAAGATTTTTATTCAAAAACTTTTGGAGAAACTAGTAAAACATTCTATGAACAAGAAGATCCAAATCCTTTTGTTGGTGCAATTCCTGTAACAGATGAAAATTCATTATTTACAAAAGTATTTGTTTGGATGGCACTTGCTCTTGGTGTGTCTGCAATTTCAGCATACATTGGAGCTGATTTAATCATGTCAAATGTTCTTACGCAAGGAATGTTAATTGGATTAATAGTTGCAGAATTAATTCTTGTAATTGTTTTCTCAATTAGACTACCTAAAATGAGTGTTCTATCAGCTAGAATTTGTTTCTTTTTATATGCTATAGTAAATGGACTTACATTGAGTACGGTTTTAATTGTATACACAGCAAGTTCAGTATTTTCTACATTTATAGCATCAGCAGCAATGTTTGGACTAGCAGCACTTTGGGGAAAAGTAACAAAAAAGAATTTAACTAGTATGGGTTCTATTTTCGTAATGGGACTTTTTGGTTTAATAATAGCAGGCGTAATTAATATGTTTGTTAACAGTGGTCCATTTGCAATGATTATTTCTGTTGTTGGTATTTTGTTATTCCTTGGTATAACAGCATGGGATATTCAAAAGATTAAGCAATATGCTCAACAGGAAGGATTGTATGATTACACTCGTACTCAAAAAGTTATTATTTATGGTGCATTTTCACTATATCTTGACTTTATAAATATATTCTTAAAGCTACTAAGACTTATGGGTAGCACAAAAGATTAAAAAATAGCGGTTATCAAAACGATAACCGCTTTATTTTTTAATGTGCCTCATACCAATTATCTCCCACTTTTGCTTCGGCAATAAGTGGGACTTTTAGTTTAGCAACATTTTGCATTTCATTTACTAAAACCTCTTTTGCTTTTTCAACTTCATCATCTGGTGCTTCTAGAACTAATTCATCATGTACTTGTAGAACAAGTCTAGTTTTTAAGTTTTCTTCATCTAGTTTCTTTTGAACATTTACCATTGCTATTTTTATAATATCTGCTGCGCTTCCTTGAATTGGAGTATTCATAGCAATCCTTTCTGCACCTTGTCTAACATTAAAGTTTTTTGCATTTATCTCAGGTACATATCTTCTTCTTCCCCACAAAGTTTCTGAATAACCTTTAACTCGACATTCTTCAACAGCCATCTTCATAAAATTGTGAATACCTGGATATTTTTCAAAGTACTTTTCAATATATATTCTTGCTTTTGCTCTTGAAATTCCGATATTTGCTCCTAATCCAAAATCTGAAATACCATATACAATACCAAAATTTACAGCCTTAGCTTCTGAACGCATTTGCTTTGTGACGTTTTCTAATGGTACTTCAAATACCTGTGAGGCAGTAATACTATGTACATCTTGTCCATCTATAAAACCTTTTATCATAGTTTTATCATTTGATACATGAGCTAAAACTCTTAGTTCAATTTGTGAATAGTCAGCATCAATAAATTTATGTCCTTTAGGTGCTACAAATACTTTTCTAAATTCACGACCAATCTCTGTGCGTATTGGAATATTTTGAAGATTAGGATCAGAACAACTAATTCTTCCTGTAGCTGTTACTGTCTGATTAAACGATGCATGAATTCTTCCATCTTCTTTAATAAGGGGGAGTAAGCCATCTGCATAAGTAGACTTCAACTTAGCTAGTGTCCTATATTCTAATATCTTTTCAACTATTGGATGGTCTTCGCGAATTTTTTCAAGTGTCTCTGCATCAGTTGAATATCCGCTCTTTGTTTTCTTTGGTGCATAAATATGTAATACTTCAAACAAAATATGTCCTAATTGTTTGGGAGAATTAACGTTAAATTCTTCTCCTGCCATTTCCATTATTTCATCATTTAAAGTCTTAACTTTGACACTTAAATCTTTTTGATATTCTTCTAATGTATTTTTATCAACTAAAACTCCCGCAATTTGCATTCTTGCAAGTACAATTCTAAAAGGCATTTCAATATCCTTAAACAAATTGTACTCTTCTTCTTTTTTAAGTTTTTCTTCTAGTTTTTCTTTGCAAGAATCAATATATTTAACATAGTTAATTGCTCTTTCTTTTTCTTCTTTAGTATTTTCTTTATTATCATCACTATTAGATGTTCCAAGAAAGCTCATTTGCTCAGGTTCTTTTTTCTTACTTTGCTCAATAAGAATACCAAGTTCTTCTAAAACAATATCATCTAGTGAAAATTTATTTTTCGAAGGATTCAAAATATATGAAGCAATTTTAATATCAAAATCCATATTATTTGGAATTATTCCATATTTATTTAACTCAATATATGTTTGCTTAATATCATAACTAACTTTTGAAATATCTGATTTAAAATATAGTTTTAAATCTTCTGAAGTTGCGTTATATAAGAAATAAACCTTATCCCCCAATATGATTGCCAATGAATGGCCATCATAATAAAACGTTGATGCTTTTGCTTTTTTTAGTTCCTTACTGAAAGCATCTTTGGTATATGTTTCTTCTTTGTATTCTTTATCAACGTAAGGGCTATCCTCTATCTCGCCCGTTTCAGTCGAATAGTTTGAAGGTTGAGTTAAATTATATTTTTCAATATAATTCTTAAACTGAAGTTTGATAAATAAATTGTATAATTCATCATTTTTAACTTCTTGCTTTTTTAAATCATCTAAAGAAATACCAAGTGGTACTTCTCTAAAAATTGTACCCAAATCTTTTGATAGATATGCCAATTCTTTATTAGTTTCTATCTTCTCACGTAGTTTTCCTTTTATTCCATCTACATCATTGCCTGATTCTAATAACGAATAAATATTATCTACATCATGATATTTTTCTATAAGAGAAAACGCTGTTTTTTCTCCTACACCTGGAATACCAGGAATATTATCTGATGTATCACCCATCAATCCTTTAATCTCTATAAATTGAATAGGATCTATATTATATTTTTCTTTAACAACTTCAGGTGTGTAATCAGTATATTCCGTTTGTCCTTGTTTAGTTGTAGGTATTCTTACTGTAACTTTATCAGATACTAACTGCAAATAATCTCTATCACCAGTTAGAAGTAATACCTCATTATCTTTTTCACCAATTAAAGAAATAGTACCTAAAATATCATCTGCTTCATATCCTTCTAATTCCAATATCTTAATATTCATTGCATTTAAGACATCTTTAATAAGAGGCATCTGCATACGAAGTTCATCAGGCATTGGTTTACGAGTGCCTTTGTATTCTTCATATTTTTGATGCCTGAATGTAGGTGCTTTTAAGTCAAAAGCAACACAAATATAATCAGGTTTATAATCTTCTATGGTTTTATTCAATATCGATAAAAAACCATAAAGGGCATTTGTAAAAATGCCCGTAGATGTCCTCATTATATTTCTACCCATTATGCCGTAAAAAGCACGGTTCATAATACTATTTCCATCAATTCCTAAAATCTTACTCATTTTCATTTCCTTTTAGCATTTAAAATGCCATTAATCTATCTTGTTTTTCTGATTTCTGATATTCTATCATTTTTATTTACTTCAAATTTTCTAAGTTCATTTAAGTACTCTATACTTGTTTTAAATTTTTTCCTTTGAATTAATTCTCTAGCTAATAATCTAACTTGGAATTGTGTTTCTTCATTTTTTCCAAGCAATGATTTTTTGTGTGGTTGTTCAAAAGGTATATCACTAACCATTCTTCCTGTTTGATCATTAACATATAGATGATGTGGTTCTTCTCCCATATTGGTTATTTCCATCATCCAAACTGGTAACAGTATCATTCTTCTACTGATATCTTTAACAGAATTAAATCCTTTTGTTTCTTTAACGATTTGTTTCTTTCCTGCATTTTTAGCTACTTCTTCAATAACAAAATTTTTGCAAACCTTTTTTAATTCAGCCCATGCATTTTCTGATCCAATAGTTGGGATAAGAGTATAATTATCTTTTAATCTTTCTGGGAAAAACATATCAACTTTTTTGATATCATAATCTGCAAAATCTGCCATTTCTCTATGAGAAATCATACCTGTGCTATCAATTAATACATCTAGATTTTCAATATAATAGAATTTTTGTCTATAAAAGTCTTCACCATAGTTTCCATCTTTTTCCTTAGTTGCAAGGAAACCATTAGCTGTGTTTTCTACCGTATAAACATATACAGGAATATATAATCCTTTAACAGAATCTCCTGAAATATT
>Ga0247611_10010946_pt1 | contig 10561 bp, 7 predicted proteins | sample 177DNAGHGhighgp2_FD_192422 | JGI IMG/M metagenome (GOLD analysis project Ga0247611, IMG submission 192422) | Sheep rumen microbial communities from Palmerston North, Manawatu-Wanganui, New Zealand - 1770 DNA GHGhigh gp2 | ecosystem: Host-associated > Mammals > Digestive system > Stomach > Rumen ... | reverse complement strand
CAAGCAGCTCTACGGTGCCTGCTGGGCCAACGTGCAGCCCCATAGCGGTGCCCAGGCCAACATGGCAGTCTTCCTGGCATGCCTCAACGCCGGCGACACCTTCATGGGCATGGATCTCAACCATGGCGGCCACCTCAGCCACGGCAGTCCCGTCAACTTCTCTGGCATCATGTACAAAGTTGTCGGCTATCAAGTAAAAGAAGAGACCGGCACCGTAGACTACGACGACATGGAGAAGAAGGCCCTCGAGTTCCGTCCCAAGCTCATTATTGGTGGCGGCTCTGCCTACAGCCGCGATTGGGATTGGGAGCGCATGCGCGCCATCGCCGACAAAATCGGTGCCATCCTCATGGGCGATATCAGCCATCCCTCCGGCCTCATCGCCAAAGGCTACCTCAACAACGCCGTGAAGTATTGCCACATCGTCACCACCACCACCCACAAAACCCTCCGCGGACCCCGTGGCGGTATGATCCTCATGGGCCAGGACTTCGACAATCCTTGGGGCAAGACCACTCCCAAAGGCGAAATCAAGAAGATGAGCGCCCTCCTCGACAGCGCCGTGTTCCCCGGCACCCAGGGCGGTCCTCTCGAGCATGTCATCGCTGCCAAGGCCGTTGCCCTCGGCGAGGCCCTCACCGACAGCTACGACCAGTACATCCAGCAAGTGATGAAGAACGCCAAAGTGATGTGCGAAGCCTTTGTCAACAAGGGTTATAAAGTCATCAGCGGCGGCACCGACAACCACCTCATGCTCATCGACCTCCGCACCAAGTTCCCCGAACTCACCGGTAAGGAAGCCGAGAACGCCCTTGTGGCTGCCGACATCACCGTCAACAAGAACATGGTTCCTTTCGACAGCCGCAGCGCTTTCAAGACCAGCGGTCTCCGTGTCGGAACCCCTGCCATCACCACCCGTGGCCTCAAAGAAGGCGACATGCAGGTGATTGTTGACATGATCGACACCGTTCTCTGCAATCCCACCGACGAAGCCGTCCGCGCCCGTATCACCGGCCAGGTCAACGAGATGATGCAAAACCGTCCTCTCTTCGCCTGGTAGATTTTTAATTGAGAATTGAGAATTGAGAATTGAGACCCGCCGACCGATAATCTCAATTCTCATTTCTCATTTCTCCCCTCTCAACTCTCAATTCAAAACTCGTAACATGACCAAAGAGTATGAGCAGCGAAAAAGTGACGGCCCAGAACGGATGTGGTACCACATCCTCAACACAGTCGTGAGGTTATGCCTCTTTATTGTTGCCATACTGTTCCTCCTCATGGTAATATTCCCCAAAGGCCTATGGTTAGAATTGTTCAATAATGTGTGAATGCTTTAATTCATTAATCCGTTATTTCGTTAAAATGTTGATATGTTTATCTGTTGATAGGTTTATACGGCTTGCAACACATCAACATATCAACATCCAACATATCAACATCTAGCACATTCTCAATTCTCAATTCTCAAATCTCAATTCTCATGCACATTCTAGTTACCGGCGGAGCCGGATACATCGGCTCCCACACATTGATCGAACTCTACAAAGCAGGCCACACTGCCGTAGTAGTCGACAACCTCAGCAACTCCAACCCCGAGTCCCTGCGGCGAGTCGCCCAAATCATCGGCGTGGACCGTATACCCTTCCACCAAACCGACATCCGCGACCGTGAAGGTCTGGAGGCTGTGTTCTCCAAGCATCACTTCGACGCCTGTATCCACTTCGCCGGACTCAAAGCCGTGGGCGAGAGCGTCGCGAAACCCTGGGAGTACTACGAAAACAACATCAGCGGCACACTCGTGCTGGTCGACGTGATGCGCCGCCATGGCTGCAAAAACATCATCTTCTCCTCCAGCGCCACCGTCTACGGCGACCCCGCCCAGATACCCATCACCGAGCAATGCCCCAAGGGGCAATGCACCAACCCATACGGTTGGACAAAGAGTATGCTCGAGCAGGTGCTGACGGACATCCAAAAAGCCGACCCCTCCTGGAACGTCGTCCTGCTGCGCTACTTCAACCCCGTGGGCGCACACCCCAGCGGCCGCATAGGCGAGAATCCCAACGGCATCCCAAACAACCTCATGCCCTACATCACCCAAGTTGCCGTCGGCAAACGCCCCAGTCTCGGCATCTTCGGCAACGACTATCCCACCCCCGACGGCACCGGCGTGCGCGACTACATCCACGTAGTCGACCTTGCCGCCGGACACGTCAGTGCCCTCAAAGCCATCGAGCGTGCCTGCGGCCTCGCCGTCTACAACCTCGGCACCGGCCATGGCTACAGCGTCCTCGACATGGTCAACGCTTTCCAGCGTGTAAACGGAGTCACCATACCCTACACCATCCAGCCCCGCCGCCCCGGCGACATCGCAACCTGCTACAGCAACCCTGCCAAGGCCGAACACGAACTCGGATGGAAAGCCAAGTTCGGCATCGACGACATGGTCCGCGACAGCTGGAACTGGCAACGCCTCAACCCCGACGGCTACAATGGGAATTGAGAACTCAGTGAATTGAGAACTGAAATCATTTTCGCTTACAACATTCCACCTTCTTTGACATGAAGACGTACCCTTTTCCGCAGCAAATAAAATATTATTAGCCGCGGATTTCTTTTTTTTGCATGTTATACTATTGTTGCACAACGCATTATTGTTATTTTCTTTTGTTGGATTAAAAAAATAATCAAATCTATACAATATTATTTCGTATTTGGCGTTTTGGTGGTGATTAAATATTTAATCCATGGTTTAATCTTTAATACTATAATGTATGGCTAGAAAGAAACAAGAAACCACCAACACCCTCACCAAGGCCGAGGAACAGGTGATGCAGGCGGTGTGGCAAGTGGGCAAAGGTCTTGCGGGCGACATTGCCGCCGCCGTGGAAGAACCCAAGCCCGCCTACCGCACGGTGCTCACAGAAATACGCATCCTCGAGCAGAAGGGTTTTGTGGCACACAAAGACTTTAACGGCAACAATCAGTATTATCCCCTTGTCAGTCGCGAGGCATACAAGGGACGTATGCTGGGCACACTGATGAAGAACTACTTTTCCTCATCCTACACCTCGTTAGTATCCTTCTTCCTCGATGGTGGCGAAGTGACCAACGAGGAACTGGAGGCTTTGAGTCGCATTATCGAAGAAAAACGCCAAACCCAAAACGATGGAAAGAAGGGCAAGCAATGAAATACCTCCTCCTTGCCACCATCGGCACTGTGCTTTTCTTCGGTTCCTACTGGCTGTTGATGCGGCGTGAAACCCGTTTCACCATGGTACGCTATTATCTGCTGGGCACCCTATTGTTGTCACTGCTGCTCCCCCTCATCCATCTGCCGCTCATACGTCAGGCAAACTATGACGGCAACGATGCCGAAGCGACGGCGCAGTTGGCCTACAGCACCACACCTGACGGCATGGCTATGACTTATACTAGTACTAAAGGTGGCGTATCTGAAATCAAGCTTACTCAGGACAATAACGGAATGAGACGAATCAGCCTGTCCGAAGGAGGAACCACCCCGACCATCCTCGATAAAGTGGTGGACATTCTGCCCATTATCTATTGGATAGGTGTTGTCGCCACCATGATACTCTTAACCATAAGACTGGCAAGACTACAACGCCGCCTTCGCCGACTGCCATACAAGATGATGGAAGGCATCAAAGTCAGTGTACTAAACGACGACACTCCCGCCTACTCCTTTGGCAAACATATCGTCTTAGGTCGCAACGGCTTCAACCCGACCGAGATGCAGCAGCTTATCGGACACGAAATGGTACATGTGCGCCAACGCCATACCCTCGACCTTTTGTTATGCGAAGTAGTTAAAGTAATACTTTGGTTCAACCCATTTGTTTATCTCTACCAGCGTGAATTGAAGCGTGTGCATGAATACCAAGCCGACAACGCAATGCTGGCAACCGACAACGGAGCAGCCTATGCCGAGTTGTTCTACCATCAGGTGAGCGGCAAACCGTATAGCGCCATAGGCAACACTTTCGACTACTCGTTGGTGAAGAAACGCATCGCCATGATGGCACGGCGCCGCTCCCGCCACGGAGGGCTTCTGCCACTCGTCGTGCTGCCCATCGCATTCATGGTGCTGCTGGTTGGATGTGTCTCACGCCAAACGCTGAAAGGCTTCTACGAAGTAAGTTCCATCGAACTTAAGTCGGACAACCCTGCCGAACCCACCCTCCAATGCAATAAGTTCATGGGACTTGAAAGCCGTCTGTTTTGCTTCCACCGCGATGGACGGTTGCACATCCTTTCCCGCGACACAGCAGGAAACGCGCAACTCTTTTCCTACACGATAGACGACAGCGGCCTCCATCTCTTTGACAGCACAGGCAATCCATGGCTCGACATGACGCTCGAAACCCTCCACTGCGACGGCGACAGCATCAAGCTACGCTTTGTCAACGCCGACCCGATTGAAGGGATAGTCAAGGCACTCAAAGGCCTGCCCATGTACCGCTACCGCATTGACACCGTTACAGTTTCCAACTCAAAAAAGGTGGGTGACGAGATAATTGAATTCAACATACGCACTGTGACCGACACCATCTATCCCCAAGTGACGGTCTCCTACGGTTCAGAGTGTCCCGTCGATTGGAGCAACAAGAATCGTCTGCTGGGCTCGACCACTGTCTCCGACTTCACAGCCGTACACGAGTACAAAACCCAGTCGGGTGAGACCGAAAGGGAGTTCTACAAAGGGTGGCATTTTGATAACAACACCATCAACCCCAACGCCCGCCAACTCTACGACACCACCAGCTACTACAACCCCCTGATGGAGGGCGACCGCTTCATTCTGGAAGTGACACTGAAGGCCATCAACAAACACTATGCCGACTCATTGGCCCAACAAATAGAACCCTGAAAGCCATGGCACAAGCATTAAAGCATATCACACTGCTGACAGTTGTTGTGCTCATGTTTGTCGGGTGCAACAACCGCCCGGCTGAGGAACAGGACAAGCCAGTGCTGTCGTTCGAACAGGTCAAGGCCGTGGAGCCCTACATGCTCACCACCGACGAGATTACCCGTCTTGTCAAGAGCGACACAACACATTACAAGGTGGTCTATTTCTTCGACATCCTGTGCAAACCCTGCCTCGAACACCTCCGCAACGAGCTGGCCACGATGTACGCCAACCGCGACACCGCACTGTGGCGGTTCTATCTTGTGGCGGGTTTCAACTGGCTTCACCGCCTAATCCCCGATTCCGTAGGTAACCTGGTGGAAGATACCCTCGGCAACATCGCCCATTTTGCCCAGCGTTACCGCGACCTGCTGCCTTCGCAGGGCTACGACATGAAGGACGTTTACATGCACTACAACCCCACTTGGGAGCACACCGACACCGGGGTGTTCACCCCCTGGGCCAACCGCATGTTCCACTCCGACCATCCCTTCCGCTGCCAGTACGAAGGCTCGCCCCAACTGTTCATCGCCGACCGACATGGCCGCATCGCTCTTGATTGCATTGTCCAGAAGAACAAGGACGGCGACACCACAGACCAGTATTATACTCCCCGCTGCGAATACACACTCGACACCCATTGTTTTCATATTCCAAATACCATTAAACAATAAAATAACCACATAATATTATGACAAAGCAAATCATTTTGCTGCTGTCACTGATGACAGTAGCAGGCGTAAGCTACGCCCAGGTCAACGACACCGTAAGGGTTTCGCAGGATACCACCGCCACCATTTCCGACACCAATTTCTACCTCTCGCCTTCGGTTAAGGCACTCGAAGAGGTGAAGATTACCGCCGACCGACCGCTTTATACAGTCGATGGCGAGAAGAATATCTACAACACCGCTGATGACCCCAGCGTCCAGACCGGCACCGCCAGCGACGCCCTTCAGAACGCCCCGGGCGTGGAGGTGGACGCCGAAGGCAACATCACCCTGCGTGGCTCGCAGAGTGTCGAGGTGTGGATCAACGACCGACCCTCCAACCTCAGCGGCGAGAGCTTGCGACAATACATCAAGACCCTCCCTGCCAACAGCATTGCCCGCATCGAGGTCATCACCAACCCCTCCGCCCGCTACGGCGGCAGCGGCCCCGTGGTCAATATCATCACCTCCAAGAGAATTCTGCGCAACGAGTTCATCAGCATCGGTGCCACGGGCAATCACCGCCCGCAGGTGTCGCCGTGGCTTTCCTATGTGTATAGCAACAAGAAGTTCACCGTCAATCTTTATGCCGAATACGACTACAGCCACACGTGGAGCGACCAGTCGGGCCGCTCCGCCTTGCTCACTCCGCAGAGCGACACTTCCACCGTGAAGTCCTACACCGCCCATAGCGACAACTGGAGACACGGCAGCTATTTCTACCTGAGCGGCAACTACGATTTCGACTCGATGCGTTCCCTCAGTTTCTGGGGCGGGGCATACCCGTCGTGGTACCGTGGAGAATCGACCGTCGACATGCAGTGGCAGGAGCGCATCTACGGTCTGGGCGACTACAGCTATCGCTCCACCAGCACATCATCCATACCCCAAGTGGGCTATTATGGCGGGCTGCATTTCTCCCACCGTCTCGACGACAAGGGGCAGATGCTGTGGATCCGCACCGCTGCCAATGGTTTCAACTACACCTCCGACGGTACCGAGCAACGCCAGTACCTCAGCCTGCCAGCCCTCGACTACACAGTGCGCCATTCAACCATCAACAGGGGCGGCATGGGTCTCTCGGCCGAGGTGGGCTACTCGCTGCCCTTTGCTGAGCATTGGGAGCTGGAGGCGGGCCTAACCGGCGACTACCACACCCCAAGCGTCCGTACCTACACACGCGACACCTTGCCCGGCGACCGTCGCGACACGCTGCAGAGCTACATCAAGCGGTACCGCCATGAGGAGTATGGCGGCTACTTCACCCTTAAGCGCAATTTCGGCAATTTCGCCGCCAAAGTGGGATTGAGGCTGGAACAAAGCACCGGCACTGCCACCTACACGGGCTATACCACCGAAGTGTCGCACGAGAACTACCTCGTCCCCACGCCCTCGGTCCATCTTTCCTACAGCACCCCTTCGATGCACAATTTCACGCTCAGCTACACCCTCCGCACCTCCACGCCTTCGGCCCCCAACCTCACGCGATTCATCATTTTCAACAACGAGAGCTACGAAATCGGCAACCCCGACCTGCTTCCCAGCCACACCCACAACCTCGAAGGGGGTTGGAACAAGTTCTTCGAGGGATTCGGCTCGGTCGGGATAGACCTCTACTACAAGGCTAACACCGACGAGGCGGGTGCCCTTGTCGATGTGGCGTACCACCCCGTTTATGGTCGCGAGGTCTCTTTCAGCCAGCCGTATAACATTGGCAGCAGCCACAACGCAGGCGCCGACCTCAATCTCACCTATCGCCCCACGGCCATGTTCAACCTGCGTCTCTCAGCCCGTGCCGTACACATGGGCTACCACAGCCAGTTACGCCCTGGCGAATGGGTGGACGACAACCTTTGGGCGGGCAACCTGCGGCTGAACGTGTGGGGCAAGCTCTGGAACGTGCTGCAAGTGTTCGGCAACGTTAACTACACCACCCGGCAAATCGCCTTCCTCAGCAGCTACGACCCCTTCTTCACCACCGACCTCGGCGTGAGCGCCGACCTGCTTGACCGTCACCTGTCGCTCTACCTCAACGTCAAGGATGTCTTCAACACCTACTCGCGCTCCTCAGCCAACACCAACCCCTACCTCTCCAGCAACTCCACCACCCGCTACAGCTCGCGCTACATCAGCTTCGGCGTCACCGTTCGCCTGGGCAGAATGGAGCTTGAGAGCAAGGCGAGGGGGAGAGGGGAGAATTGAGAATTGAGAGTTGAGAATTGAGAATTGAGAATTGAGGAAGGGACTCCACCTGTCGCGCATGGTCTCCACGTATCTCTCGTATCACAAGTATTATCAATACGTGTAATACGTGTGATACGTGGAGATTGTAATTAATAAGTTTAGGAATTAACGAATTCAAAAGATTGTTTTTTTTTCTTTTTGGTTTGAAAAAATGTGCTATCTTTGCAGTGTGAAACAATTTTATTATTAACCATTTTTTAAAGCCGAAGAGTCTGATGGCCAATAACAAGACACGTTTTATCAATGTTCAAAAAAATCTTCTTTGCCGCTGCTTTGATGATGAGCACGGTCTGTTTCGCCCAGTTTGCGTCAGTGAATGCCCCGAAGGCTGACGCCAAGGCCATGTGGTCGCACATCGGCCAACCGTTTGTGGCCACCACTCTCGACGGCGACACTATCGACCTGCAGGCCTGGATTGACTCCGGCTACTGTGTGGTGATTGATTACTCTTGCTGCTGGTGCGGTCCCTGCTGGAACCTCCACCGGGCTGGCATCCTCGAGGGCTACCACCATCGTTTCGGCCGTGAGGGTACCAACGAGCTCCGCGTCCTCTGGATTGAGGTTGAGGAGACGAACACCACCGACCAGATTTACGGCCGCTCGGGCGGCAGCGGCCGCTCGGGTACCACCCAGGGCGACTGGACGATGGGCGGCACGTTCCCGATTCCTATCATCGACGACGCTTCGACGCTTGCCACCTGCCAGTCGATTTACAACAATGCAGTCCCCTTTGTGGCCTATATCGAGGGCTACACTGGCCGTTGCCGCGCCATCTATGGCGAGGATGACGGTATCTCGGCTTTCGACACGGCTGTGTGCAACGCCCACATGGCCCAGATGCTTGCCAACCGCGTCCGCCCCGGCTCCGCGCCCGTTATCGATATCAGCGGTCCCACCAATGCCGTGAAGGATATTCCTTTCACGTTTAATGCCGCTATCGGCAGCATCGAGCCTTACAACAACGTCCATTGGACCATCGAGGGCGCCAACGTGGAGCAAGCCGACGGCGAGATGATCAACATCACCTTCACCTCTACTGGCAGCAAGACCCTCACCGTGACCGCGACCAACCCCAACGGCACCGCTACCGCCACTTACGTGGTGAATGTGACCGACTACCATTTCGGCCCGACGATGACTTATTTCAGCGGCGAGGTTGAGAATGCCATTGGTGTCCAGGGTTCCACCACATGGGGTGTCAAGTTCCCCGACTCCTTGATGGTGGGCAGAAACTTCCTTAAGAGTGTGGAGATTTACGCTAACAACAGCGACAATATTACCCTCACCGTGTACCAAGGCGGCGAGACCGCTCCCGAGAGCCAAATCTACACCCGTACCGCCCGTGTGAATCAATCATCGTGGAACACTATCAACATCAGCGGCGCCGTGGCGCTTGACCAGCACCAGCCCCTTTGGATCACTTTCACCAGCTCGCAGTCTTACCCCGCAGTCTACGGTCCCTTCAACGGCGACCCGAACAGTTGCATGATTCTGCTTAACGGCAGCTGGATGAACATCGTCGACGCTTCCAGCGGAGACTTCGAGGGTTCTTGGGCCATCAAGGCCACCACCGCCGACCAGGGCAATGCCGGCATCAGCACGCTGGAGAGCACTCCCGTGGCCGTCTATCCCAACCCCGCCACCGACAAGGTGACCGTTTTGGTCGACAACATCAGCCGTGTCGAGGTGCTCGACATCGCCGGCCGTGTGATTGCCACCACCACCGAACATGAGGTGAACATCGCCGATCTCGAGAGCGGTGTCTACTTCTTCCGCGTCATCACCCCCCAGGGCACCTACAGCCAGCGCGTGGTGAAGAAATAAACAGAAAGTACGTTTCATTCAATTCACCCGAACGGGGGACGGCAACATGCCGCCCTCCGTTCTCTTTTTTGTTAACACATACCGAGAGGGGCCGTTCAATCCTGCATCGTAATAGTATCGTTATAGCATCGTTACTCGATATGACAACGGATAACAAGCCGCGAAGCAGGCAACATCGAGCCGGGATTGAACGACCCAAGTGGGTCGTGGCGTTCCGTCAGCTGAGACTTGCCGGCACTGCGGTGGGGTAGGGGAAACCTAATGGCCGATTGGGGATTCCACCCAGTGGGGTGACATTTTGTCAGTGTCTGTCGGGGTGGTATTGTTTTTGATGAGTGGGTATGAGGTAATTGAGTATTAACAATCAAACAATCAGATAATATGACCTTAGACAAATTCACAATCAAAGCACAGGAGGCCGTTCAAAAGGCACAGGAGATAGCCACCGCCCGTCAGCATCAGGCCATCGAGACCGGACATCTGATGAAGGGGGTGCTGAGTGTGGATGAGAACGTGACTCCGTTCCTGCTGAAGAAGCTGGAGGTGAACATCCCGAGGCTTTCGCAGCAGATTGACGCGCTGGTGGACCGTCTGCCGAGGGTCAGCGGCGGGAGCCAGTATCTGAGTTCCGACGCGAACCAGGCATTGGTGAAGGCCACGCAGCTGGCCACGGAGATGGGCGACGACTTTGTCTCTATCGAGCATCTGCTGCTGGGTCTGGTGTCGGGTCGCGACGAGGTGTCGCGCCTGATGAAGGACGCCGGCGTGAGCGAGAAGGGTCTGCGCACCGCCATAGCCGACCTGCGCAAGGGCAGCAAGGTGGGCAGCCAGAGCGCCGAGGAGACCTA
>Ga0247611_10010944_pt1 | contig 10562 bp, 10 predicted proteins | sample 177DNAGHGhighgp2_FD_192422 | JGI IMG/M metagenome (GOLD analysis project Ga0247611, IMG submission 192422) | Sheep rumen microbial communities from Palmerston North, Manawatu-Wanganui, New Zealand - 1770 DNA GHGhigh gp2 | ecosystem: Host-associated > Mammals > Digestive system > Stomach > Rumen... | reverse complement strand
TGGGGCAGGTCCACAAAATAACTGACACCGGGTACTTCTACCGGTCCGTTATGCGGATGATCGAAGGTGCGCTCCCATACCGGCGAGATCGTTTTGCGAATCCCCTTGGAGTACTCATGATTACCCGGACAAGCGATGACGGGTAGGCCCATGAGTGTACTGTGCGTCCATTCGCGCAGCAATTCCTGACGATAATACTCTTGTCCGCGTTCCATCCAGTCGCCTACTTGCACCACGGCATCAATATCCGGTACGCGTGCCGCCAGCGTGTCATAATCAGCCTGCATGAGGTGATTATGGATATCGCCCAAGATAAGGATGGTCGTTCCTTCTGTTGGATAAGGGAAGGTATAATCGATGGTATCCCCGGTCCAAGTAGGCTCGGGAGGCATACTGAACCATGCCTGCCAGCGAATGGCGCAGAGAACCGCACCACCCGCTAACAGGATCATGAGTACTATGAACTTAATCCACTTACGCATCAGAAGGGCAGATCGCTGGTTCCGTCTCCTGCCGAAGCGTCAAACGGATCCACATTAGCCGGTACTTCTTGTGCCGGAGCCGCTTGAGCCGGGGCTGCCGCTACAGGAGCCGCTGCCGGAGCTGCCGGAGCTGTAGCACCTTGGGTAACATCGCCTTGTACGATACGGTATGCACGGATAGAGGTATACCAACGACCGTTGAACTCGCGGCTTTCGATATCGAAACTAACGGTTACCAGCTGATCAATCGCACAGGGATTCATGCGGATACGGTCTTCACCGAATACCTCGAAATGCACTTTGCGAGGATACTGGTCAAGGGTTTCCAAAACGTACGGTTGTACCTTCCACGGGTTACCGTTACGGCCTACACCTTCTTGTATAGGCAATACTTGTATGATTTTTCCTACTATTTCCATAATATCATTTCATCATTTCATCATTTCATCATTTCATCATTCCATCATTCCATCATTCCATCATTCCATCATTCCATCATTCCATCATTCCATCATTCCATCATTTATTCGCCCTTGATGGCAGCTACACCCGGGAGCACTTTGCCTTCGATCGCTTCGAGCAGGGCACCACCACCGGTAGAGATATACGAAACCTTGTCGGCCAGACCGAACTTATTCACGCAAGCTACGGAGTCACCGCCGCCGATGAGGGAGAAGGCACCGTTAGCCGTTGCCTCTGCGATCGCTTCACCGATAGCACGGCTACCGCCGCAGAAATTATCGAACTCGAACACGCCTGCAGGACCGTTCCAAAGGATGGTCTTGGCACCCTTGATGGCGTTGCGGAAGTTCTCCTGTGCTTTCGGACCTGCATCGAGGCCTTCCCAACCCTCAGGAATAGCATTGGACGGGAAGATCTTCTGGTTAGCATCATTGCTGAATGCATCAGCACAGATAGCGTCCGGAGCGAGCACCAATTCTACGCCGTTCTTCTTAGCCAGTTCTTCTACACCCAGCGCTACATCGAGTTTGTCGAGTTCAACGATCGAACCGCCAATCTCGCCGCCGTGTGCTTTAGCGAAGGTATAGGTCATACCGCCGCAGAGGATGAGTTTATCCACTTTGCCGAGCAGGTTCTCGATGATACCGATCTTGGAGCTTACTTTCGAACCACCCATGATAGCTACGAACGGACGTTTGATATCGCCGAGCACAGCGTCCACAGCGGCTACTTCCTTCTCCATGAGGAAACCGAGCATCTTATTGTCTGCATCGAAATAATCTGCGATGACAGCGGTCGATGCATGTTTGCGGTGAGCGGTACCGAATGCGTCCATGACGTAACAGTCCGCATAGGAAGCGAGGGTCTTGGCAAACTCTTTCTGACGGGCCTTCATCTCTTTCTTGGCAGCCTCGTAAGCGGGATCTTCTTTCTCGATACCTACCGGCTTGCCTTCCTCTTCGGGATAGAAACGCAGGTTCTCCAGCATCAGTACCTCACCCGGTTTGAGTGCGGCAGCCTTGTCTTGTGCTTTCGCACAGTCCTCAGCGAACTGAACAGGACAACCGAGTGCAGCAGCTACTGCATCTACGATCTGGCTAAGGCTGTACTTAGCCGTTACTTTACCTTTGGGTTTACCCATATGGCTCATGATGATGAGTGCACCGCCTTCATTGAGGATGTGCTTGAGGGTAGGCAGCGCACCGCGGATACGGGTGTCATCTGTGATCTTACCATTCTCATCCAGAGGTACGTTGAAATCAACGCGTACGATCGCCTTCTTGCCGGCGAATTTGTAATCTTTGATAGTCATAATGTTAATATTTTAGTTTGTTAATAGTTGTCTTACCAATCGATGCTATTGAGCTTGCCGCGATAGACATCGCTGTAGGTATCGGTATCATCTTGTCCTCCAAAGAGGTAGATATAGTTATCGCGCACGATAGCGCTTTGTTTCTTGCGTTGGCGTACCTGTTCCGGCAGACGATTCTTGGTACTGTCCGCTTTGGTCCAGTTGAGTCCTTCGTCGGCAGAAACCATGATGTCGCTATAGAGCGGACCTCCCTGTTCATCGGCACCGCCAAAAAGCAGTAGTTGGTTCTTATAAGCCACCACTGCGGCATCAGCGATCTCGGGGAAGTCTCGTCCAAGAGAGAATTCCTGGAGTCGGTAACCTATGACGGAGGAGTACTCGATATACCAGCGGGTGTTGAGCGTCTCGCCCTCTTTGTCTTTGCCGCCCAAAATCATGGCATGCTCACGGAGACTGGAACTGAGGTAGCCCACGGTAGCAAAATCCCTTACAGGGAACGCACTGGTGGGACGAAGATCAATGGCTTGCAGTTCATCGTCCTTCCAGTAAGCGAATTGATAGCCGTTGTTGTCGATCAACGCCCATACCTGTTTGTTCCAATACATGAGCATGGTTTGGATGGTATATTCCACCGTGTGGGCTGTCCAAGAGACAGCATCCGTACTGGTGTATAAGGTATTACCCTCGCCGTAATATAACTGTTCTCCATCACTGATGACTTGGCGTATCTTTGCTGCGGCAGGCAGTCCGTTTGTGGGTCCCAAATCGTTCCATATAGCCCCGTCGTTTGACTGATAGACATAGACGGACGAACCGTTGGAACTGAGCATCACGAAGGTATTGTTCAGTTCGAGTGCTCGTTGCTCATCATGCTGCGCATCATAGAAACCTTCAGCCAGGGTTTCCCAAGTGTACATATCCGGATCCTGCTGATGCACCGAGGCTTTGATCTCATAGGTCTTGGTCACCGTTTTGTCGGACGAAAGGATAGTGAGATAGATCGGTTGCTTGGAGAAATCCAAAGTGTCGTATCCGGTGAGGGTACAAACGGTATCGGGTGTCTTGATCCATGCTGCACCCGGGGTGGCCGCGAAGGTCATGCGAGGTGCCACATGTTCCAGACTCGTGCCATAAAGGATAGAGTCTTTATTCCAAACCAAACCGGTGTCATTCCGTTCTTCTACGGTGAAGACAGCGGCATAGAGTCCGGGCATGGTGTCATTCTTGGCAAATCCGAAAGCCCTGAGTCGCGCTACCGATGCAGAGGCACTGGTTCCGTAACTTCCGCCTTCACAGCCGGTCAGAATCACCGCCAGTGCGCATAGAGATATGTATAAAAAATGCTTCATTCTATATAAATTTTGCAAAAAATCTTGCATATTTCGGGAAAAAGCAGTACCTTTGCAGCCCGAAACAATAAAACTTATGTTATTCGATTCACAAATACATGATTTTTGGTCCATCCTTCCTTGGGTGCGTGCCCGTCGTGAGCAGGCGGCTATACGGGCTCTGGTTGAGCAGAAACGTCGTATCTTATCCAAAGAGCAAGTAGCCGAAGATTCCGCGCGTGTCATTGAACAGATAGAGCAGATGTCCGCTTTTCGCAAGGCGAAAGTAGTGATGATGTACTATCCGGTTCATAATGAAGTGGACCTGCGTCCGTTGCTCTCCAAGTATGAGGGTCAAAAAATATTTCTTTTACCTGTTACCCATCGCCACTCGATGGAGGTTCGTCCGTATGACGGAGAAGATATGATGCGTAAGGGTCGTATGGGCGTTCCCGAACCTCAGACTCCGACATACAAAGGTCATATTGATCTGATGCTCATTCCCGGTGTAGCCTTTGATTACCATTGTCATCGTATCGGTCGTGGCGGCGGATATTATGACCGGTTCATCAGGCGTCATCCGATGGCGAAGAAGATAGGCGTATGTTATGCTTTCCAGCTGAAGCGCCATACTCTTCCGCGTCTCTGGCTTGATCAAAAAGTAGATCGCGTCGTTACTCCTCAACAGACCATTGGATAGTCGGTTGACTGTCCATGATGCGTTTGAGCTCACGGTCACTCTCGGCCGTGAGTTTTCTTTCTCCCTTGCGGTAGTAATAGATGACGCCGTACAGTTGGCATTTCATCAAACGGGCGTAGGGAAGAAGGTCCTTATAGTAGTCCTCAATAATATTCCATAAGTTCAGGATGATCTCATCCGCTTGTGCACGAAGGGGCTCCAGATCGCCGTGTACACGCTCGGTGTTCTGCATATGGAAGGTATGTTGGCGCTGATGCTCGCAGAAGATGTCGTAATGCACTTTGACCTTATTGATAGCCGGGTTGTAGATAGGGAATCCTCCGTTTGCCATGCGTTTCTGTTCTCCTTCGATGATTTTCTGTCCCCACTCGAGGATGTAATCCTCTGAGGACAAATCAGGCACCACATTCTGATGCGGGTCAAGACCGTAGAGCAGTTTTTGCTCCTTCTTGATCTCCCCGCGAATGACCGCCAGGTTAAGCACCTGGATGAAATGGGAGATATACATTCGTGCGTTCTGCACGATATGGCGGTACTGCTTGTTGGCATTGACAGTGGACTTGTAGTTGTCTTTCGATTGCATCACTACATTTTCGAAAGGAACAAGGAATCGCTGCGCCTCGCTCAGTACTTTGTACGGAATGACCTGCTCCGTATAGTCCGCCGACTGCGCCTGTTGAATCGCATTCTGCAAGGCATGCAGGCGGGCTAAATCTGTGTTCGGTAAACGACGATAAGGCATAAACTATATAATTTTACGATTTGCGATTTGATAATTTCTCAGCCAATGTACGCAGTTGTCCGGTAGCTTCGTTCTGCGGCAACTTGTCCAGTTGTGCCAGTGCATATACCGTGTGCTGCTCCATCGCACATTCGCATACCGGACGAACGCCTAAACGATTGTATATCGCTGTGACAGCCGCTATCTTCTCCTGGTCGCGGTCGGTCACCGCCAGCCATTGTTGCAACTCCGTCTGACTCTGTGTATCGGCTTTCTCCAGCGCTGTAAGCAAGAGGAAGGTTTTTTTATTGCAGCATATATCTCCGCCGATCGCTTTGCCGAAGGTCTTTGGATCCCCGTACACATCCAGCAGGTCGTCCTGAATCTGGAAAGCCAAGCCGACATGTAAGCCGTATTGGTAGAGCGCTTCCTGTTGGTCAGCATCGGCGCCGGCAATATATGCACCTATCTTCAGTGCATACGCGAGCAGTACCGAGGTCTTGAGTTCAATCATCTTCATGTAATCGGCGATGGTCACCTCGCTCATCTGCTCAAAATCTACATCATACTGCTGTCCCTCGCAGATACCCGTTGCCATGTCGTTGAACCATTTGAGCACTTGTGGTAGTCTGTCTGCCGGTACATTGCTCAGCAGTCGATAGGCCTCAATCAACATCTGGTCACCCGACAGAATGGCGGTGTTGTCATCCCATTTGACATGCACGGTGGGGCGACCACGGCGTACCTGAGCCCGGTCCATCACATCATCATGCAGCAGCGTGAAGTTATGAAAAACCTCCAATGCCAAGGCAGCAGGCAGTACCTCTTCCTCCTTGCCGCCGAACATGTCTGCAGCAATGAGTGCCAAAGTGGGACGAATCCGTTTGCCGCCCGATGCCAGAGCGTAATCGATGGGTTCATACAAGCCTTTGGGTTCCTTGCTCCAATCCAACGATTCTATGGCTTTATTAATGTCGATCATGCAAATTTATTCTCAATAATGTCGGTTAAAACATCTTTGATATCCAAGCCGGCTGCTCTTACCTGCTGTGGGATAAACGAGGTAGGCGTCATACCCGGCGTGGTATTCACCTCAAGGAGGTTCAGCTTATCGCCCTCTGTGATGATCCAATCCACGCGGATGATACCGTTAGCACCGATGATGTCGTACAGACGCAGCGTCTCTGCCTGTATCTTATCGCGTACGGCATCAGGGATACGTGCCGGTGTGATCTCATCCACCTGTCCTTTGTACTTCGCGTCATAATCGAAGAACTCATTATGCGTCACCACCTCTGTGATGGGGAAAGCGACTGATTTGTTCTTGGTCTTATATACACCGCAGGTCACTTCAGTACCCTTCATGTACGATTCGCAGATGACCTCATCGCCCTCTTGGAATGCCCGCTCGATAGCCGGATAGATATCCTCTACCGTCTTCACTTTGGTGCACCCGAAAGACGAACCGCCTACATTCGATTTGATGAAACACGGTAAGCCTAAGGTCTCCGCTATCTTCGGCGCGTTAGGTAACTTCTGTCCCGTACGAAGCATCATACTGTTCGCGATATGAAATCCGAAATAGGACAGATAATGATTGCAGGCATATTTGTTGAACGTCAGTGCTGCGGCCAGTACGCCGCAACAAGAGTACGGCATACCGATCATATCCAGGTAGCCCTGCAGAATACCGTTCTCGCCCGGTGTGCCGTGGATGGTGATATACGCGAAATCAAAGGTGTGTTTCACGCCCTCGCGCGTAAAAGAAAAATCATTCTTGTCGATCGGACAAGCCTGTTGCATCATTTCATCATTGAGCTGCGAAGCAGCGCCTATTACATCATTGGGAATGGCTTTCCAATCCTGACCCTTGAGGATCACGATCGTAACATCGTAGCCTGCTTCGCTAATCCATGTTTTTAGACCTGCCGCCGAACGCAACGATACTTCATGCTCGCTGCTGTCTCCTCCGGCTATTATGGCTATTTTTCGTTTCATTATATGGTATCAATAAAAAATTTCTGTTTTCTATTAAACATCGCTATTCCTATGAATAGGAGTGCAAGGATGATCATCGCGCTGTAACCGAGTGCCGTCCAACTGAACTCGCCTGCTCCGTAAGCCCCGTATTTGAAGGTCTCAATGATGGCAGTCATGGGGTTGAGAAGCATGATCTTATGCAGCGTCGGATTGGTGACATAACTGAGCGGATAAACGATCGGCGTGGCGTACATCCAGAGGGAGACAAAGACACCGAAGAAATTAATCAGGTCGCGGTACTTGGTGGTGAGCGACGAGATGATGAGCCCGAGTCCGAGCGCGAGGCATTGCATCATTAGCATCAGTACCGGGAAGAGCAGCAGATACCAGTTAGGATGCAGATCTACACCACGGATAACGAAATACAGGTAAACGAATACAAATGTACTCAACTGCAGCACGAACCGGAAGAGTTTGGAGAAAACCTTCGATACCGGCATTACGAGCCGCGGGAAATAAACCTTACCGTACAGTGCGGCATTGGACTGGAATGTAGAGGCTACCTCGGTCAGACAGGTTGAGAAATACTCCCAAAGACAAATACCGCTCAGGTAGAATACCGGTTGCGGGATGTCGTCCGTCGGGATGCCGGCAATGCGACCGAACACCACGATATACATGAACATCGTGAAGAGCGGCGAAATGAAGTACCAGCCCATACCGAAAATGGTCTGCTTGTACTGCACGGTGATATCCCGCTTGATAAAGAGCCAGATCAGATATTTCTTCTGCCATAACTCCTTCAACCCCAAACCTTTTGCAAATGTGTTCGGGCTGATCTCCGTGGTCCAATATGAGTCAATTAATGTTTTAATGTTGTAATGTTTTAATGATTTAACTTGCGTTTTGCGGTTAATATGCTTGCAGTTAACATCTTCATGATTTCTTCTGCATCCGCATATAAAGTATCAAATTGCTCCTCGTTTAGGTAGCCAGTTGCTTTTAATAGTTCTAACCAATATTTTGTTTCGTTGCATTCTTTTTGCGAGATAGCTAGTTTATGGATGAAATCTAAGTCTGTTTCGGCATATATAGCCTCTCTATGATTTGCACCTATTGAAGTTCCTGAACGTAGGATCTGTTTAGCAATTACATATTCATTTTTTTGTTCATTCAGATATTTACATAGATTAACTATCCGTATGGAAAAATCCATAAACTTCTGTGCATATATTTTATCTTTATCATTCATCATTCCATCATTCCATCACTCCATCATTCCATCATTCCATCATTCCATCATTCCATCATTGTTTATACCGTATCCATGAAACTCTTTTGTACCTTATTAAAGAGCATAAGGCCAAAGATTAATAATACCACCGTAAAGGCAGCGCTATAGCCAAGCCATAACCAACTGAACTGACCCTGACCGAGCAGGGAGTACTTGATCGCCTCCATCACAGGCGTCACGGGATTCAGACTCATCGCCAAGTGCAACTTCTCGTTCGTCACCATGCTCAACGGATAGATCACCGGGGTGATATAAACCCATAGCGAGATGATTTTCGCCAGCATGATCTGCAAATCTCTGTATTTGGTCGTCATCGACGAGAAAATCATTCCGAAACCCACCGCCATCAGCGCCAGCAGCACGATCAGCACTGGGAACAGCACAATCTGCCAATGGATCACGAGCTCCGTACCCGTTGCTACATAATATATGTAGAATGCAGTGAAAATAGCCAACTGGATGGCAAAACTCAGCATATTCGTCGTCACCGCCACAAGCGGCATGATGATACGGGGGAAATAGACCTTGCCGAATATATCTGCATTTGATACAAACGAATTGGAGGTTGCGCTCAGGCAACTGGAGAAATAACCCCACACAGAGATACCCAGCAGGTAGAATAGAATAGGCGGCACACCGTCCGTCGGGATATTCGCTATTCCGCCGAATACCGTCACATAGACAATAACGGATAGAACGGGGGTAATGATGAACCAAAGCGGACCAAGGATCGTCTGCTTATAAGCCACGCGGAAAGCACGCTCCACGAACAGCACGAACATATCGCGATAACGCCATATCTCCTTCCAATCTATAGCCAAAAGCCGGTCTTTCGGCGTGATGGTCAAATCCCAATGTTGGTCGCCCTGCTTCATCTATTCTAAAAACAGCGTGCAAAGGTACAAAAAAAAAATGATATATACAAATATATATCACTTTTTATTGTTATTTTTTGTTATTTTTTACTTCGCCTCTTCTTCCGTGTAACGATTATTCTTCCCATATATGACGAGCCGGTCGAGCGCTACCAGTACAGCGGGCACGAGGGTGAGGGTCAGGACAATAGCCATGAAGGCACCCACGGCGAGACATCCGACGATGTTGCTGATCATCAGATCGTCCACAAAGAGCGCCATCACACCGGGACCGATCACCATGATCAATCCGGAAGTGAGAATCGTGCGTATGGACCCTCTATAAGCTGCGCAAACGGCATCAACGGGTAGCATGGTTTTACGGCCCTCGCGGTAGTAGTTTGCGAAGAGAATACCGTAATCGATGGTCGCTCCCATGAGGATGGCTTGCACAATGAGATAGGCGAGATAGAGCATCTGACCCGATACGAGACCCGCTACCACTACATTGACATAAACCGCCGTCATGACCGCCAGAATAAGGATGATTGGTACGATGACGGAGCGGAATGTGAGGGCCACGATAAGGAAGATAGCTGCGATAGTAAGCAGCGTGACCATATTCATCTCATGATCGAATCCATCGCGCATCTCCGCGTACATCACCGATTCACCTACATAGTAATGCTCGTGCGGCATGCGGGCATCCGCAAGAGTGGTCAGTGTGTCCACGAAGTCATAGGTCTCTTGTGACTCAGCCGGTAAAGACGATAGGATGACGAGCAGGGAGTGATCCTCCTTGCGTAACTGACCCAGACCGTCTTTCATTTGCGCTTTGATATCCGCCGTCTGTGCGCTAATGCTGTCAGGCAGTATGTCAGCTAAACGCGGGTCGTGTACAAGCGTGTCGCAGAGGAAGACCAGAAGGGGTTCAAAACCCATGCGGAGCGTATCGCAACGGCTATTGACCGAACCGTAGAAATCATAGAGAAGCGACATCTGGTCCGGAGTGACAGGATCGGAATGCACATTGGACAGGCGCATGAGCCGTCCTAACTTAGCAGCCATCTGCTCTGCCGTATAAGTGCGCCCGCCGAAGACGAGTTCGGTAAATAATTCCGCTTGCAGGTCTGCACGGGACGGTCCTTTCTGCTTAGGTGCTGGTTCTTCTTTCTTCGGCGCCGAAGCTGCTGCACGCGTGGTGTCCGTACTATGGAGCGTGCGCTGTATATCCACTACATCCCGCACAATGGCCACAGCATCCAGTTCGGACGGTAGCTTGGCTATCTGCGGCTCCGCTTTCTTAGGCGGATTAGCGATAGCGAGCAGTTCTTCCTCGGAGAAGTTATCTATACCGAAAGCACGCAAGAGGATGTTTAGATCGGTAGGTGTGAGCGACGCATTATGGTCTGCCAAATCCATGAGGTAG
>Ga0247611_10010942_pt1 | contig 10563 bp, 13 predicted proteins | sample 177DNAGHGhighgp2_FD_192422 | JGI IMG/M metagenome (GOLD analysis project Ga0247611, IMG submission 192422) | Sheep rumen microbial communities from Palmerston North, Manawatu-Wanganui, New Zealand - 1770 DNA GHGhigh gp2 | ecosystem: Host-associated > Mammals > Digestive system > Stomach > Rumen... | reverse complement strand
TCGGTGGTGTGCACCGCGGTGCGCAACAGACCTTCGATATCTCGGCTGACCTCGAGGAGTTGGCGCAGACACCCGTCATGGTCGTATGTGCCGGAGCAAAGTCGATCCTGGACCTCGGTCTGACCTTAGAGTATCTCGAGACCAAGGGTGTACCTGTGATCGGTTTCGGTACCGAAGAACTGCCGGCTTTCTATACCCGTCATAGCGGTTTCAACGTGGACTATCGCATCGATACGCCGGAAGAACTGGCGGCGGCTTTCCAGGCTAAACTGGACTGTGGTTTGAAGGGCGGTATGTTGGTGACGAACCCGATCCCGGAGCAGTTCTCCATGCCGAAAGAGACCATCGACCGGGCTATTGAGCAAGCCCTCAAAGAGATGGAGAAAGCCGGAGTACACGGAAAACAATGTACGCCGTTCCTGCTGGCGAAAGTGAAAGATCTGACCGGAGGTGACAGCCTCGAGGCAAATATCCAGTTAGTGCTCAATAACGCCCGTCTGGCTGCCCGCACTGCGGCATGTCTCAAATAAAAAAATCGATTGTTATGAAAAAGATTCATTTACTGGCCCTTGCGGCTGTGGCCCTCTTCGCGGCAGCTTGTTCGCAACCGGTCAAAGAAGTGCGTTCGGCTACTACGCAGGCCATTAAGGTGGACACTACCTTGGATGCTATCCAAGATGAGGCCTATATCGAGTACCTCGCGCCCACGCGTGCAGAGCTGGATAAGATCATGGATGTGCAGTTAGGTTACGCGCCGCAAGATATGTGGGTGGGCTCGCCGGAGTGCCCGATGCTGAACTGGGCTACCGATGCCTTATGGGAGGCGGCGAAGAAAGTGTATCCGGGTACCGTGGATATCGCGATCGTCAACATGGGCGGTATGCGCTGCTCTTGGGTAAAGGGTCCCATCACGCGTGGTGATGTGTTTGACCTCATGCCGTTCGAGAACGAACTGGTGGTGCTGACGCTCAAGGGCTGCGATGTGATCGATCTCTGCGAGTCCTTCGCCCGTTATGGAGCGCAGGGTGTAGCCGGTATGCGCGTGACGATCATCGATGGCAAACTGGCCGATGTGACGGTAGCCGGTAAGGCCGTGAATCCGAAAGCCGACTATACCATCGCTACCAGCGATTACCTATCCGGTGGAACGGACCACATGACCGCTCTGACGCGGGCCGTGGACTGTTGGAAAAGCGAACAGAAGATACGTGATTTATACGAGCAAGCCGTCTTGGAGCAAGATACTCTCCGAATTGCTATCGATGGTCGCATGACGATTGAGCCATAACGGCACGTTATGCGCCACATGCCCGATCGGGGCGTTGAAAAGAACGGGGTAGTCGTAGTCTGCGACTACCTCTTTTATTGTCTCATACACCGACTGCTGCATGAGCGGATCATCCTCGCAGTCGCTGAACTGACCTACCACCAGTCCACTCAGGTGCGCTAACACCCCACTCATGCGAAGGTTGCGCATCATGCGGTCGATATGATAATGCCGCTCGCCGATGTCTTCGATCAACAAAATAGGGAACTGGTAACTCTGTTTGCCGAGGCCGAAAGGAGTGCCTTGAAGGCCATAGAGTACGGATAGGTTTCCACCTACAATAGGTGCACAGGCGTGTCCTGGATTATTGAGCGGATGAGTAGCCCAACGGTATTCCACGGCTTCGCCGGCTAAGAGTTGGCGCAGCGCCACGAGCGGTTCGCTGTCTTCCGGTAAGGTAGCGATATGTTTGCACATGATGCCGTGTACGGACGACTGATCACTGAAGGCCGACAATTGATGCAGGGCCGTGATGTCGCTGAAGCCGATGATGGGTTTGGTGATAGCCGGTACGCGATCGATGATACGTTGTAATCCGTATCCGCCGCGTGCACAAAGGATGATATCTACCGTCGGGTCGTTGATCGCCTCGATGAGGTCGGACAGACGTTCCTCGTCCGTACCCGCAAAACGTCCCCAACTGCTACGCGCATGTTTTCCTTCGCTTACCGCGAAACCCCATGCACGAAGACGAGCACTTGCCCCGTCAATATAAACGGGATCAATAACCCCCGATGGCGATATAATCCTAATTTGCTTCACCTTTCACCTTTCACCTTTCACCTTTCACCTTTCACCTTTCAATTCTCAACTATACACCTTGTATTCTATCCAGTTAACCAAGCGTTTCGGCAGCAGTCGCTCCAAGAAGCATAGCACGCGATAACTGAATCCGCCGATATATTGCGGTCTCGGGCTGCGACTGGTAGCGATGCGGTAGAAGAGCTTCGCCATCTGAATCGGTTTCATACCGCCGCGTTCATCGCGTTCCATCGTCGTGATGGCTTTGTTGGCGTGCGAATAGACCTCTTCTCCGGCCGAGGACTTATCCCGCGCATCGGTGAAACCGGTGCTGACATCACCCGGCATCATCACGCTCACGGAGATCCCGAACTCCTTCACTTCATTCGCCAGTGCCAAAGCGAACGCGTTGATAGCGGCCTTGGAGGCGGAGTAGAAGGACTGATAGGGTACGGCAAGAATAGCAGCTACGGAACTCGTGTAGATGATACGTCCGCGACGCTGTTGACGGAGCTGCGGCAGCACCGCTTGCGTGAAACGCACGGCACCCATGAAGTTCACATCCATCTGTCGCTCTGCGTCCTTGATTTGAGTGAACTCGATCGGACCCGAGATACCGTAACCGGCATTGGAGATAACGACGTCAATCGTGTCGGTCTGCTTCAGCACCTGAGCGATAGCGGCTTTACAACTCGCTTCGTCCGTCACATCGCAGGTCACGTGAATGATCTCCCCCGTAACCTGTAACCCGTCACCCGTCACCGATACGTCGTGTCGGCTCAATTCAAAAACGCGCCAGCCACGCTCCGCAAAGAGCATGGCTGTTGCTTTTCCTATACCGGAGCTACCTCCTGATATAACTAGAGTCTTCATAATTACCAATCACCAATTACCAATCACATGGCTGGTGCACCCTCTCTGAGAACACGTGCGATGATATCTACGGCCTCATCGATGATCGGCTCCGTATGGGTAGCCATCAGGGTGGTACGCAGCAGACACTCGCCTTCTACGCAAGCCGGGGCGATAACGGGGTTCACATACACGCCCTCTTCGAACATCTTCTTGCCGAAATACAGGGTATCCAGCGTCTTGTAGGTGAAGATCGGAACGATAGGCGTCGGTGCCTCGATGATCTTCACGCCGTTCGCCAGCAGTTGCTTCTGGAAATACTTCGCGATATTCATCAGACGCTCCGGACGTTTCGGGTCCAGAATCAACTGATGCAGCGCCTCCAGAGCGGTAGCAGCGGAACAAGGCGTGATAGAAGCCGAGAAGATGAACGGACGGCTTACGTGACGTAACCAATCCGCTACGCGGTGACTCGTCAACATACATCCGCCGATACTTGCCAACGACTTCGAGAAGGTCAACATCGTGATGTCCACTTTGTCGGTCAGGCCGAAGTGAGCCGCTGTACCGCGACCACCGGGGCCGAGCACACCGAAGCCGTGAGCATCATCCACCATCACGCGCGCTCCGTATTTCTCCGCCAAAGCACATATCTCCGGCAGTTTGCAGATATCGCCGCGCATCGAGAACACACCGTCCGTGACGATTAACTTACCGGCGTTCTCGGGGATGGACTTCAGTTGACGCTCCAGATCAAGCATATCGCTGTGACGATAACGGAGCACCTTCGCATAACTCAGACGGCAAGCGTCATAGATAGAGGCGTGGTTCTCGCGGTCGTTCAGAATATAATCGTCCTTACCGCAGATGGCGGAGATGATAGCGAGGTTGGTCTGGAAACCTGTCGAGACGGTCATACACTCCTCGTAACCCGTGAACTCCGCGATCTCTTTCTCGAGTTGCAGGTGCAGGTCCAGCGTTCCGTTCAGGAAACGGCTACCGCTCACACCCGTGCCGTATTTGTCGAGCGCAGCGTGACCGGCTTGGATAACCGCCTCGTTCTCCGTGAAGCCGAGGTAGTTATTCGAACCTAACATGATCACGCGGTGATTCTCCATCTGCACCACCGGGGCTTGACGGCTCTCCAACTCGTGGAAGTAAGGATAGATACCTAATTTGCGAACATACTTGAGGGTCTCAAAATGGTCGCATTTTTCAAATAGATCCATAGAATATAATAGTATAAAGTCGAAAGACAAAAGACCGTAACCTACGGTTACTCAAAGCATAATCGGCTTTGAACGATAGTGGTCTTTGAGCGTTAGCGGTCTTTTATCTTTGAGCGTTAGCGGTCTAACTAAAGGACATTCAGCTCCTTTAAAATCGCTGTCGTTTTACGAACGGCTGCTTCGCTCTCACGGAGTTTAGCATCCTCCTCTTTGGAGAGGTTGAGCTCCAGGATCTTCTCAATACCGTTCTTACCGATGATACAAGGAACACCGATGGTGATATCCTTCATGCCGTACTCGCCTTCGAGGGCTGCGGAGCAAGGAATCATCTTCTTCTGGTCCTTGATGATCGCCTCTGCAACAGAAGCAGCAGCTGCACCCGGAGCCATCCATGCGCTCGTACCGAGCAGACCGGTCAGAGTAGCACCACCTACCATCGTAGCTTTCACTACCTCTTCGATCTCCTCTGCGCTCAGGAACTCACGTACGCTGATACCCTTATAGGTAGCGAAGCTGGTCAAAGGAATCATCGTCGTATCGCCGTGACCACCGATAACGAAACCGTCTACATCGTTGGCATTGCATTTCAGGGCCTTGCTCAGGTTGTATTTGAAGCGAGCGCTATCGAGCGCACCACCCATACCGATCACGCGGTTACGCGGCAGACCGAGAGCGTGCAGCGTCAGATAAGCCATCGTATCCATCGGGTTCGATACTACAATCAAAATGGCATTCGGGCTGTAGGTCAATACCTGGTCGCAAACGCTCTTGACGATACCTGCGTTCACACCGATCAACTCCTCACGCGTCATACCCGGCTTACGCGGCAGACCGGAAGTGATGATAACAACATCCGAATCAGCTGTCTTGCTGTAGTCATTCGTCACACCCTCAACGACGGTGTCGAAACCCATCAGCTGAGCCGTTTGCATGATATCCATGGCTTTACCCTCGGCAAAACCCTCTTTGATATCGATCAGACATACTTCATTAGCCACCTCATTTACGGCCAATACATTAGCGCACGTAGCACCTACGTTACCTGCGCCCACAACAGTTACTTTGCTCATAATGTAAATATTTTATATGTTAATTATTCAAAATAGCCCGCAAAGATACTCATTTTTTTGTATATATACAAATTTTTCCCAAGAAAAGTGATTTTTTTTATGATTTTTTATAAGGAGAAAAAACTTTTTAGGGTTGTGGCGCCATCTTTGTTCGTTAGCCCGGATGTCATCCGGTGTCTTTTTGCTCAAAAAATAGGGTGTTTATTTGCACAAGTCAAATTTTTTGTATAATTTTGCACGGTCTTTCACTTTGTGGGAGTGAGGATCAGTAATTTTGCAGCCGAAAATCGTAACGCACATGGAAACAAAGAAGAAACTAAAATCGTCAACTGCCTATCTATTTAACTGCTATATCTGGCTGTTGAACACGATCGTGCACGGTCCTATTTCACGCGCCGCGATAGACGAAAAGTGGACGCACGCAAACGCCAACGAGTACAAGCAGGACTATCTTCCTGAGAGTAATTTCCACCGTTGGAAAACTACTGTCGAGTTGCTCTTTGATGTCAAAATCAAGTGCAATGGGAACAATGAGTACTACATTGAGGAGGCAACCGACCTGCGTAACGCGGATCTGCGCTTGCGCCTGCTGAATCTTATGTCTATGGATAGCCTGCTTAAAGACAGCAAAGAACTATCCGACCAGATTCTGTTTGAGCCTGTCCCTTCCGGCGAAAAGTTCCTTGCCCCGATCATTGAAGCTATGCGCGACAAATGCGTGCTGCAAATGACCTATCAAGGCTTCGGCAAACCACGCCCACATACCTTCCCGATTGAGCCATATTGTCTCAAGATGTTCAAGCAACGTTGGTACGTATTGGCATACTCTCCCGGTATAGATAAAATGCGCGTGTATGGTCTTGATCGCATCCACGCTATTGAGCCGACCACAGAGAAATACCAACTTCCAAAAAACTTTGATGCTGAGCGGTGTTTCCGCGACGCTTATGGTGTTACGGTGCTTGGTGACAAGCAACAGCCAGAGAAAATTGTAATCTCTATAGATGAATACCAAGCTAACTTCCTGCGCACACTTCCATTACATTCTTCGCAAAAAGAGATAGAGCCTATCAATGGTTATCCGGCATTCAGTTTCTATCTCTATCCGGCTGACGAATTCCTGCGTGAGTTATATGCTTATGGCTCTAACTTAGAAGTCCACGAGCCAAAATGGCTCCGCGAAGATTTTGCTAAAGACGCAGCAAGAATAAACAAGATCTATAACAAAGTTTAACTCAATAAATATATATTATTATGGGAATGCAATTCTTTAAACCCTATAAAGGCCCTAAATATGATGAGGGTATATGTGGAAAGAAAATTCTAGTTTTAGGTGCAAGTTTTTATTGCACTTTACATGAGTGCAAGTTTTTTGAAGAGTGTACTGACTATATCAAAAAAGATTCTGGCAAGTTTGATACTATTTGTCCCTATTATAACAAATTGGAAGGTAATATAAGTTTGTCAGATGAGCCCTCAAATGCTATTGATAATTGCATAAAGGTTTATAAAACATTCGCAAAGTTCATGCAGCAATTTATAAATGATGAAGATGAATATGCCGCTTGGGAAAGAATGGCATTTACAAACTATGTACAGTTTTTCCTACCCACGACATATACTTATCAATGTTATTTGAGCGAACGTGATTTCAAAGCCTTTTGTGAGACGCTCCTTGAACTGCAACCAGATGTGGTAATTGCATGGGGTGTAGCAATTACCAAGGAAATACGAGAAAAAAATCCATATGTTTCAAAGGAAGAATTAGATAAATTACCTGAAAATAACTATTATGTATGGAGGATGGAACTTCCAGGAGTTGACCATAAAATTACAATCATAAATTGTTACCATCCATCATCAAAATCTTGGCGAGAGGAAGAACATCAAAAGCTCTTTATGAAACATTTAAAGAATGTATTGTACAATTAATTCATAATACAACTATGGCACTTTGGAAAATTTCAGTTAAGAGCAGCGGAACCGTGAACGGAATCCGCTTGGAGAAAGGGATGTTCGTAGAAATGCCCACTCCCGTAACAATGTCTGACCCATTAAGATCAAACGTCACCGAGAACAAACCCAAGATCAACAACTTGTTCGTCAGCAAGTACGGCGTTGACCTTTTGAAAGCTGGTTTGATCTCAACGAGCCATCTTCAGTCAGAAAAAATTTCGTAAAAATCATTCTCATCCACTTTGTGGGAGTTTGGTGTTGTAATTTTGCAGCGTGATTCCGTTTGGGTCACGCTGCATTATTATATAATAATCAAATTAACAAGTTATGAGAAAAGTTATTCTTTTTGGTCTGCTGCTCTGCATGGGAGTTGCAACCGCATTTGGACAAAAGTCCTCCGTTCAGGTCTTTGGTGTTCCGTTCGGGAGTACCTATGACGAGTTCTTAACCGCTTTTAGCGAAAAGGGCTTTACAGGGAAAACGTACATCTATGAAGGAGGAAGTGATGTTGAAGTTAGTAGCATCTACGGCACTTTCATGACGTACCCTTGCTACATTGAAATGCGCGCTACCAAACTAACCCACACTGTCTACAAAATCAAGATCACATTCTCTCTCCTTAAACAGTACAAGGACATTCCCGGAATGGAACAGTGCCGTGCAATCATTTCCCGCATTGAAGAGAAATACGGCAAGACGACCTTGATTCAACGGACACACGGCAGACCTGTCGTCCAAGACTTGGAAGATAGTAGTGCGGCTATCTGGCATTTGGACGACAATATCGAATTGGAGATGTTCTATCGCGGTTGGGATGATTGCAAAATAACGTACGGCGGAACCGAGGCACTCGGAGGTTTGTATCAAAAAGAAGTGGATCAATTCAACAAACAAAAGGCTCTTGAGATACAAAATCAACTATCAGGTAGCGATTTTTAATAAAAATTTTACCCTTTTTCACTTTGTAAACGAGTGAAGCAGTAATTTTGCAGCGTGATTCGAAAGTCACGCTGTATTTTTTTATATTGAAAGATTATGACACCACAAGAAATCAACGACCAGCTTGAATTGCTGCGTCTTAAAGAACTCTTTATGTCGGATATTAAGATCCGAAGTAAAATGGCTATTCTCCTTAGCGAAGAATGTGCTGAAGAAGTTCCACCTTTTCAAGAGTTTTGCGAACTCACGCATTGCACGCCTGAGATAGCCACGATGTTCACTCACATCTCGCTGTATGATGTAGTTCTTACTACGGAAGAAATTGCAGCAGAACGTGAGAAATTAGAAAGGATGAAACATGATACACTACAATGACAAGTTCCTTAGCAGACTTGAAAAGGAAATACGATTCGCGTATAATGATAAGTATGATATCTTTGATGACTATAAGCATTACGGCTGTTTACTAGAACTGCGCAAGAACATGCTTAACGATCAAGCACTCACGCGCAAGAATCAGGAAGAACTTCTGCCGCATATCATAGCCTTTAACGACGCACTTCATGACGCGCTTAAACACATGTACGACTGTGCGCATGAACTCTATCGCCAGATGTCCACCATTCAGCCAAGCATAGAACTGGAAGCCAAATGTTTCTTGTCGAATAAGTATCCTTCTTTGCACCCGTTTCAGAAGAATAATAGGCAAGAATTATGGGAAGCATTAAGTGATACCGGTTGGAATCCGCTTTATGAGAGCGGTGTTACACAAAGTTTGGATCTCCCTCACGATATGGACATGTCGTTCGATGAGTTTATCGGCATGAAAAGTGGTCTGCCCAATTGGAACGAGCGTTTGGATCAGAAACTCACCAAGGACTTACATCTCATTAATGCTTTCCACAATCTCTTTGACCACACTATCTTTGCCCTCACAGATATCATCTTTGTCCGCGAATTTGTTGAAGAAATAACTATAAAAATCGAGGAAACTCATTCTTTTGAACTATGCTGAAAAGAAAAACCAAAATAAAAGGACACGCAACGGGTATTGAGCAAATTGACCAAACTTGGAGCGGTTTGAAAGACGGAGACTTGTATTGCTTCTGTTGCACTTCCCACGTGGACAAGCATAATCTTTTGGCAAAGGTTATTGTCGGTCTGGCAAGCAGAGAAATGAGTGTGGTCATTTTCACGCTCGATTGCTCTCATCGTGATATGTATAAACGGTTAATCGAAGTGATCCAGAATTTTGACACTTCGCTTTCCGGAATAGACCCTTTGCAACGTGCTTTTGAAGCGAACGAAAAGTTTGGTTCATATGCCATTTGGATAGAAGACACGTCTACCTTGAGTTATGATACAATGAGCGACAGGCTTCAAACTCTTTGTTACTTAAACAAGAACGCTGTGGAGTGCATAATCATTGATAATATCTTGAGTATGGAAACGGATTTTCATTCCCCATCAAAAGAAATGACGTTGGAAGCTAACTTGTATTTGCTCAAGATGATTGCTAAGGAGTATAATATTCCTATCATTGCTTCAATAAGTTATGATAAGCTTTATCTGGATAAGATTTTGGAGTCCAGCCATATTGACAAAACAATGATTGTTAAAACATCTGACGACAATATCGATGATACTCTAAACTCACTCTATTCCACCATCACAGTACCCCAAAGTGATTTTGCAAACAATCTCTTTGAATCGGTCTTATCTGTGGTCGTAGCGTAATCCCAAAGAAATAGATTTCGGGCGCATTTTTTTGCGCCCGTTTTCTTTTCGTTAATTAGCCCGGAATCGTATTCCGGTCAGGTTTCGTCCATTGTCCCGGATGTCATCCGGTCGTCCTTTGTCCATTAGCCCGGCATTGGATGCCGGTTTCGTCCGTTGATTAGGGATTGTATCCCGCCTATTTTGCATCTCGGTCGCCTTTTTGCGTCCGTTTTCTTTCTTCCATTCCGGCGGATTTGCATAAAAAGACTAAAATTCCGCTGATTAAGCACTTTTTATTTGCTGGTTTCAAATATTTTATGTACCTTTGCACCCACATTTAGCATGGTACTTTTTTGAACAAACACAAACAATAATGTACCATGCCTCACATTAAGCTTGGTACTTTTATAACTTAACTCAACCCAAAATACACCAAGTCCTCCACACATAGCATGGTACTTTTTTGACCAAATTCAAGCAATAATGTACCATGCTTAAATAAGAAACAGACCAAACACACATAAAGATGAACACGGCAAAAGGAAATGAGGAGCGCGTCAAGAAGTTAGTATTGACGATCGGCAAAGCTTCGCTCCCAAGACGGCAACTGGTAGCTGAGATGGGACTGATGCAGGGCTCCCGTCATATCTTCCGCAATAATTATCTTAAACCCGCCTGTGAAATGGGGCTGGTCGAGAAGAAATTTGGCAATGTGCCTTCGAAACCCGAA
>Ga0247611_10010940_pt1 | contig 10566 bp, 8 predicted proteins | sample 177DNAGHGhighgp2_FD_192422 | JGI IMG/M metagenome (GOLD analysis project Ga0247611, IMG submission 192422) | Sheep rumen microbial communities from Palmerston North, Manawatu-Wanganui, New Zealand - 1770 DNA GHGhigh gp2 | ecosystem: Host-associated > Mammals > Digestive system > Stomach > Rumen ... | reverse complement strand
GAAAATAAACACCACTTCTATTTTGCCACGTGCCGGAGTTTATCCCGAGATATTTGGGACGAACGTCACTTCTCACCTTCAAGCAATTTGAATATAATGGAAACAAGATTATAACCTGTCCGATCGGATGTGTTTTTTCGTACCGGCAGGAAAAGGAGAATACCATGCTTGGCAAGTTACTACTTCGTTCTACGATGAATTCCATGACACATAACATCGGCGGAGGCATACTGGGCGGGCTTGGCCGGGCAGCAGCTTACGGCGCCGGCGCAGTCCTGGTTTCCGAAGTCATCAACGGGATCGCCAATAAGCACGCCTCAACCGCACCGGCCGGAAACTACTTACCGTTTTCCGGTAACCCTTCCCAATCCGGATTCAGTCAGGGTCAGTCATATACTCAGATCGCGAACATCGCTTTAGCCCGGATCGCGCTTTGCTACTACATCGCCAAAGCAGACGGAAATATCTCTCCGGAAGAACAGATGGATCTGGATTATATGTGCTCCAGTCTTCTCAATAATCCCAATGCTTCTCCTACTTTCCGTTCAGAACTGCAGGCGATCGCTTCCGACCGTACCATGAATTTTCTGAATGTGGAGAAATATCTCGATCGCGTGGACGTCAACACGCTCAACCAGTTCCAGTCGGATATACAGCGTATCGCGGAGCTGACCGATGGAGTGACAGAGAACGAACGCAAAGCCATGACGGTCTTTCAGAACTATCTTTACGGCAAGCAAGGCTTCCCGGGAAGCAATATGAATTCCCAGTTCGCAGGCCCTGCCACTGTTGTGAATCTGAAGTGCACCGCCTGTGGAGCCACACTCGAAATCAACAACGCACGTACGGAAACCTTCTGTCCTTACTGTGGCACGAAGCAGATCATCATGCATTAATAGAAAAAGTAACACACGGGTGCTTTTGCCGTATAAATTCGGACAAATGCACAATACCGAACATGCACCAACTCCCCTGTCATTCTGGTAGAATTTCTGCTATGACTTGATAGGGGATTTTTCTATGACTTCGACGAATCAACATCACAATGGACCCTTCTCCCGGCTCACGATGCGATTGCACGGCAAGAGCCGCAATGTCGATATGCTGAACGGCAAGGTCCTTCTCCCCCTGATCTCGTACTGTGTACCGATCATGCTCACACAGGTATTGCAGCTGCTTTTTAATGCGGCGGATATGGTCGTCGTAGGACGATATGTGGGCGACTCGGCGGTGGCTGCCGTCAGTTCCTGCGCGCCACTGATCAATCTTCTGATCAACCTCTTTATCGGAACGTCTCTCGGAGCCACAGTGGTTCTGGCGACTGTGCTGGGAGCCAACCAGAAAGATAAGATCCACGACCTGACCCATACGATCTTCTCGTTGGGCATCGTCTTCGGTATTTTCACCAGCGGCATCGGTGTGATCTTCGCGCGCACTTTTCTGGAGTGGATGGGCACGACGGCCGAATCCATCGACCAGGCGACCGTCTACCTGCGGATCTACTTCATCGGATCACCGGCTTTCATGATCTATACATTCGGACGCGCCATCACGGTGGCCACAGGGGATACCCGTCGTCCGCTGATCTATCTTACCTTGTCCGGTATCCTGAACGTGATACTGAACATTATTCTGGTAGCCGGATTCGGATTCGGTGTGTCCGGCGTGGCGATCGCGACTGTTGTCTCCCAGATCCTGTCGGCCATTCTGATGACGCGCTCTCTTCTGCGTCTTGATTCCGAGTGCCGCATTTTTCCTTTCGAACTGAAGATACATAAGAAACCTTTGGCGAAGATCCTGAAACTGGGGCTCCCTGTCGGTCTGCAGAATACCTTGTTCTCTTTCTCGAATGTCATTATCCAGTCCTCCGTCAATTACCTGGGAACGTTCTGCGCGGCCGGAAACGGTGCCTGCATGAATATCGATTCCTTTATCTACGCCGGAATGAACTCCTTTACGCAGGGCTGTATGACCTTTGCAGGCCAGAACTACGGGGCCAGGAAATATGACCGGCTCAACTCGATCTACCGCTCGGCACTTCTTTGCATCGCCGTCATCGGTTTATCACTGGGATCTCTGGCTTATCTTTTCGGAGAACCACTTTTACGGATCAGTCTTCCGGATTCCCCGATCTCCATTCAATACGGCATGCAGCGGATGCTTGTTCTGGTCGTCCCGGACTTTCTATGCGGCCTGATGGACTGCGGATCCGGTATCCTTCGTGGTATCAAGCGTTCCGTCTATCCGATGGTGGCAACGGTCCTGGGAAGCTGCGGACTGCGTCTTATCTGGGTCTATACGGTCTTTAACCGCATTGCGGATACGACGGATTCCTTTAATGCGTACAGGATCCTGCTTCTCTCCTATCCGATCTCCTGGACGATCACGTTTATTGCGCTTCTCGCCTACTACATCATTGTCAAGAAGAGTCTGACTTCCAAAGCCAATCTTTCAAAAGTGTAAGATTGCCGTAAGGCACTTCGATGGTTCGTCTTCCTTCCTCGCGGTAAGATGAAATCACAAAGAACGAAAGCACGTGCTCTGAGCACGAAGCGTGAAGATAGAAACACGTGAACATAGTAAAGCGAGGAAAGAAAAATGAAAACAGTTAGAAAAGATTTAAAGAGACGCCTTCTTACCATTGCAGAAATCCTTTCTGTTTCCGCATTCATCGTAACCGCTTATCTGCACAATACCCAAGGATCTTTCTCGATCGCCGCTCCGATGGCATTCTCTGTTATCGTAGTAATACTGAGCTGCTACGAATTATTCAACAAGACCCCGATCAAGCATTGATCGGTCCTAACTATCATACCCCTCCACATAAAAATCTTCCCCTTATCTTTCCGGTGGAACAGCCGGAAGAAAGGAGAAGATTATTTCTTCTGTCCTGAAATCAGAGAGGGGCTGGTTTCAAGACTGCGTCAAATTGCCTGATAAGCGAGTTCCTTTCTTGCTAAGGAACTATCTCTTCGCGTGTCGATCGAGCATTGGTTCGAGGACACTTCCGTAATGGTCTTTCCATTCTCCAGAACAACTGTGCGCGTACCGTAGCCGGCGCACTTTTCCGAGTGGGTCACCTGCAGGATCGTCAGTCCTTTTTCCTGATTCAGACGACGGAAAAGCTCCATGATCTCACTTCCGGACTGCGAGTCGAGATTACCGGTGGCTTCGTCAGCCAGAAGGATCTCCGGATTGCTGATGACGGCTCTGGCGATGGCAACACGTTGCTGCTGTCCACCGGAGAGTTTACTCGGCATAAACTTTCTTTTCTCCGTCAGGCCGGTGATCTCCAGGATCTCCTCGAGCTCCTTCTTCAAGGATGCACGGGAACGGCCGGCGACCAGAGACGGAAGAAGGATATTATCTTCCACATTCAGATTCTGCACCAGGTTATAGAACTGAAAGATAAAGCCGATCTTTCCAAGACGGATCTCACTCAGTTTCTTCTCTTTCATGGTGTGGATATTCTCTCCGCAGATATCGATCTCTCCCTGGAAATCACGGTCGAGTCCGCCGATAAGGTAGAGCAAGGTGCTTTTGCCGGAACCGGATGCGCCCATCAGGGAGACAAACTCCCCTTTTCTGACCTCCAGATCCGCACCGTTCAGAACGGAAGTGACCACTCCACCCTTCTTTCCGAATGTCTTGCTTACATGTTTTACTTCGATCATATTCTGCATATTTGTTACCTCGTTTCTGTTACTCGTTTTTTCTGTTTAGGAGTCATCACTCATACTTCAGCTGTTCGGCTGTCTTCATTTTTCTAAGATGACGTATCGGGCTTAAGACAGTCATCGTGAAGATCAGGAACATTCCTACCGCAAAGACGGTAAAGGTCATCGCATCTTTGAATGCCGGTAATTCGATACTTACGATGCGGATCATGTTCATCGGCGCCGGCAGCAAAGTCAGCGCAAGAACTGCCGCGACAAGGATGGCGATCGAAGCGGAAAGCAGATTCTCCATCAGGAATGTACGGATCAGTTTTCTCCGGCTCATCGATGTGGAGATCAGCACTGCGCATTCACGCTTTCTTCCTTCAAAACCTACTGTCTGGTTGCTTACGACCGCGATCAGGGACAGCGCCACACCCATGGTGATCAGTGCATACAGGATCGTGGAAAGACCGGCATTGGACTGGGCGCTCTTCACTTCTCGCTCGTGGCTCGTTAGTGCTTCATCGATAATGCTGGATGCATATTGTGAGATCTGCTTGACGACCGTTTCAGGATCATCACACTTCACATAAGCCACCGAAGGCGAATCAAAAAATACCTTCTTATATGTGTTTTCACTGAGCATCATCGCTCTATTGCTTCCATCGTAATAGGTGGATTCGAAGATGCCTGCGACTTTCAGAGTCAAGCGGACAGGTATCACGCTTCTGGCTTTAAAAAGGATCTCGATGGAGTCACCCACTTTCAAGCCCAGTTTTTCCGCTCTCCTGGCTGTGATCAAGATCTCGTCATCGGCAAGATTTTCCTTTACACCCAGGAATTGTCTGTTCATTTTCATCGGCCCGTTGGCGCCCACGATCGAATTACTATCGTACTCGAAATCGATCTTTGCTTTGGCATCGGATTGCAAATATTGTTCAATACGATCGGTCCCGATAATGAGATCATCGCTATAGTTCACATAGAGCAACTCTACATCCGACACACCATCCAGATCCTTGATGAAGTCATAGCGTACGCTCTCTTCCGTCAGACCGCTGACTACAACATCACAGTCAGCTTCTTTCCAGTCGATCAGCTCTTTATAGGAAAGAGTCATGCTGAAGAGGATCAGGCAGATCGTGACAGCCATTACGCAAAGGCGGGAGTTGCCCACGCTGGCTTTCTTGGTGGATGCTTCCACACAGGCAAGTTGCGCTAATGGCTTGTTGTGTTTTTCAAAAATTCCCGCCAGGAGTCTGCAGATCCCGCGAAGCAAGTGCGGATATCCCAGAAAGAGCGCTGCGATCGGGAAAAGCCAGGCTACCATCAGGACCAGGATATTTTCTGAGAGGATCGTTCTTCCCAGTACCAGACAGGAAAGACCTATGATCGCCAGGAGCAAGGAAGCGATGAACGTTTTTCTGCTGTACTTGAACTCCGTGTCTTTGTTATCGAAGATGATGTCCCGGATCGGGGTCTTCACGGCCCGAAGCAGTTCTTTAATCGGGCAAAGGCATTCGATGAGGATGGTACCTGCTACAACACCGGCCATTGCCAGGAAGGAGATATGTCCCAGGTTCATTTCCACCTGGATATCCGAACCGGAATTCAATGTAAATACGCTGTTGAAGATTGGATCACGTGTCAGTGCATAAAGTGTGACACCGATCGTGCCGCCCAGAAGGCCGTACAGAACATTCTCGAGAAGCACGATCAATGTGGTGGCGCGTACAGAAACACCCAGACTGCGAAGAGTACCGACTGTCGCCATTCTTTCCACCATGATCCTTTCGGACAGGGAGATGGTGACGAATACCACCAGAAGAAGACAGATCAGAAACAGGAAGTAGAATATCGCGGAGATCTCGCTGACCTGGGAGGTCACATTCTTACCTGTAACCAAGTCCTCTACTTCTGCATACGGGTCATTCAGACGAAGCTGTTCGCAGAAGGCCGGAAGATCTTTCTCATTCTCCATATGGATGTAGGCCATGCCGTATACGATGTTTCCATTGTATGAAAGGCGCTTCATTCCTTCTTCATTGACGAGTGCACACATCCCGGAATCGATCACACCTTTATACGGAAGGATCTCCTTGACCGTGAACTCGACCGGCACATCGTTATCGCCGGAGATCACGATCGTATCGCCACGCTTATACCCTAGTTCTTCGGCCATCTTCTTGCTGATCGCACATTCTTTTTCATTCAATGTGACGTCAAAAGCAAGAAGATGCATGTCATTCAGATGGCTCAGATCTGCCGCAGATGTCTTGAGCGTCTTCTGGTTAAAGTAAGCGTACATGTCGTCGCTGCGGACACTTACGGAAGAGTTTTTCATCGCGACCAGTGTATAGTCGAACTGAAATTTTTCCGTATTTTCAAAAGTCTTTTCGTCAATACCATGGCTACTGGCCACCATGACATTACTGGTTCCATATGCGGAGGAGAAAGCCTCACGCAGGATATTTTTCAAAGAATTGGTCATATCGAAGGACAAAGCCGCGACGAAACTGGCCATCATGATGCAAAGCACCAGCATCAAGGTCCGGATCGGTTTGGACCATATATTTTTAAATGTGTGTTTGAATACAACTCCCATTGTGATTTACCACCTGCTCACTCGTTTCTCTTGCGGCACATACATACCGTCTTTCTCTTGGATCTCATAAGTTTCATAGAAGGCCGGACAGCTGCTTAATACAGCATTGCAACGAACGCAGTCCGGGCTGTGCTCATCCATGCGCAAAGCAGAAATGGCAGAAACATCGCTGTTCAAGGAAGACCATATCTTCGCATAGTTTTCGAAAAGTTTCTCACGCTCCGGTTTCGTTCTGGCAATGTTCGTGATCACTTCCATAGCGCCAAGATCCGCGTAGTTCTCGCCTAATGTCAACTCTCCGTCAACATGATACACACCCAGGATCTTATAACCGGAATAATAGTCCACACATTTCTGTGCGCGGGTCCGAAGCTCTTCTCTATCTTTCTCACTGATCCATCCCGGGTTATAGCATCCGTTCGCATCCCAGTTCAATCCGTTCGAGTCGAATGCATGGCCGATTTCATGACCGATGACCATTCCCAGACCACCCAGATTCGTGGCCGGATCGGCATCTTTCGAGAAGAACGGTTCATTGACGATGGCGATCGTGATACGGACGACATTGTCTACCCAGTAACAGGCATTGACAGTCTGCGGTGTCATCGATTGTCCTTTTCTCTCACGAGGGGCAAGCAAAGATTCGATCTTTCCTTTCCAAAGACGTTCCTGAAGGTTCATGCGGGTCTCCCAAAGATCCTTGCCGATCAGTTTCGCGTCTTCCGGATCGGTCTTATGCAAATCATTGCCGGTGATAAATTTCAAGTTTTCCAGCTTGTTCAGAAGGCCTTCTCTTGTCTCGTCCGAAAGCCAGTCTGCACCGGAGATCACTTCGCGGTATGAACTTCGTATCTGTTCGCACATTTCGAGCACTTTCTGATCTGTTTCCTTAGGATAAAACGCTTTGGAGTACTCCTCGCCCAATGGCAGGGAAAGATCCTGCTTGATCAGTTCTTTTGCATATTCATCCCGGGACAGAGTGTTTTCACCGAAGACTTTCTCCAATTCAGCATATTCCGAGGACAGGAATGTGTGAGTGTTCTGAAGTACGGATACAGCCAGCCAAGTCTGGAAAGCTTCCAGATTCTTCTCGTCGTTCCACTTTTCCGCCAGGAAAGGGAAAAAATCCTTATCAAAGAGGGCCCATTTTCCGTAAGGGTTTCGGATCCCCATGCTTTCCGTATATTCTTTGGCGGGAAAGATCTTCTCGATCTGTTCATCAGAGAGATAAGAAACTTTGTCGAGATTGAATGTCGGAGAGGGACCTCGGGAAGCCAGATCTATACCTAATATGGTCAGCGCTTCCGCTCGTCTCCTTGCTTCCTCCTCTTGCATGCCGATGGCACGAAGTGTCTTGATCGTCATATCACGAAGCTGAACGCGGGCCTTTTCACCCTTGGCGATCTCGCTGAATTCAACGCCCAGAACTGTCTGCGGGCCTTGAAATGCCAGCGTATACTCTGTGGGGATCTCGAAAGAATCCGAAACACTGAATCCGAAGATCTTATCCAGTCCCAGCTTGGAAGCGATCTTGCCGGCGACCTTGAGAAGATCAGAAGTGTTCTGTGCGTGGAAAATATCCGAAAGGATCTCTTTGACCGTTGCCGTAGCGTTGCTCTTTTCCTTATCAAAATCCTCGACCTGCTCGTAGTAGTCGTGGATCAGCTGCTCATTGGAGCCGTTCTCATAATCTTTACCGGAAGCGATCTTCTCGATCACGCTGTCAAGCTGTGCCTGTGTCTTGAGCTCACAATCAACAAAAGAACCGGCTGCGGCATACTTCATGTTCAGATCTGTGTTTCTCAGTGTTTCCGCATTTACATATCCGTAGAAATCATCTTCCAGGCGGATCGGTTCAACAGTCGCTTTCTCGTTTGTCTTCTCGTCCTGATCTGCTGCAACTGTAACCTGTTCTGTTTCTTCTTTCTCTTTCATTGCACATCCTGTCAGATAAAGCGGTGTGCTAATGCAGGTTGCGATACCTGCTGCTAAAAAGATGGAAAGAAGTTTGTTGTTGACTCTCATTACCTTGCTCCCTGGTGTTACTCGTTTATTTAGATAGTGCATATTGTTACTTCCTGTCTATGTGTTCCATCTTACTTTTCAAAGCTAAAAACATGTCTAACAAACTCTAAAATTTGGGTATGAAATGTATAAAGAATTGTTTAAGTTCGGAGCGCACTTACCCTACCCTTCGTAATTCCGCCACGATGAAGGCATTTCAAAGCGTATTCATCGCGGACGGAAAAGGAGGGTTGTATTGTGTTTGGAGGGTTTCTTATTATGGGTTTTCTGTGCGCGTCAGTGCGTCATTCTCAGTGGTTGGTGACGTCCACGGAACCGGCGGAGGCATCGACCTTCAGGATAACGTCATATCCTTCGATCTGCTGGAATTCGTCGCCTCTCTTCTCACCGTTGATCTTGGCAGTTCCTGCGGAAAGATCGAAGTCATAGCCGATCTTCTGGCCATCTACGAAACCAATGGTGACACTTCCTGCAGACATATCCAGAGACATGCTCTTGGTCAGAGTGAAGGAATTGGCCGTGAATCCACCAGCGGACATATCCACCTTACCGCCATCTGCGGAGCAGTTATTCATCTTTACAGAACCGGCCGACATATCGATCGTGCAGAAACCGAACTCGCAATCATCACAGTTCAGATCACCGGCGGACATATCAATATCCAGCGCACCCTTGATATTCTTCAGTTTTGCTTTACCGGCAGACATATCCAGTGTCAGCTTCGCACAGGTCAGATCCTGCTCAAGGGAAACATCCCCAGCGCTGGTATCCAGATAAATATCTCCGAACTCCGCGCCCTTCGGGTAGTAAACTTTCACGTAGTACTCGTCTTTCTTTCCCCATGAGTTCCAATCCAATCCGCTAAAGAGCCGGATCGGGGAGTTCTTCTCTTTCAGTATGAACTTATCGTTCTGAACTTCACACTGGATGGCATCCTCTCTTTCCGCACTGATACGGTACTCAAAAGCATAGGTATCGTCCGTGTTCTCATAAAAGAATACATTTGCAGCAGACACGTCGATAAGTACATTCTTAAAATCCTCGATCGTCGTTTTCTCTTTCTGAACGATCGTATTCTGTGTCGAGAGCTTGAATCCATCATTCCAGTAGAATGAGATCGGCTTGCCACCGTTGGCGATCGTTCCGATTGCGAAAGCAGCAATGCCTACACTCATTGTGATTCCTGCCGTGATCAATGCAACTTTTAAAAACTTATTCATGGTTATTCTCCTCTAAAATGTTGTGTTTTATGTAATTTGAACGTGTTGTTTTTCTCGTTTAGACAGCCTGTGCCGCAGCCTGTTTTCTGTTCTTCTTATGCACGATCCGTCCGAAGATATTCGACAAACCTCTTGCCAGAAGACGGGTCAGCGTTACAAAAGCGATCATCATGAAGATGCCAAGTCCGAATGCGGTCAGTCCGCTTCCCAGGATGCATAGGCCGGCAATCGGCGAGATAAACAAAGAGATGATCCCTGCGATCGTTACGACCAGACCGGAGAACAATACCGCTGCACCGGAAGCGACCAGCGAAAAGAGTGTGATAAAGGCAACCATGATCAGCACACATACTACGATCATCAGAGCGAAGACGACCGGCGAAAGCGGGATCGCGAAGAATGCTGCCAGAGCGATCTTTAATCCATTCATCGCAGAAGACTTCTTCTTGGGCTGAGCCTGTTCCAGGGGCTGCTGTCCAGGAAGCGGTACGCTCTGTTGCGCATATCCCGTCTGCGGGTTGACCGGTTGTGCGTAGGCTTGATCCGGAGTTGCATTTTCCTGTGTATTCATCACCGGAACCGGTGCCGGAACCACTTCGCTTGTCTGCTCTTCTTCCGGCGCATATCTTCTGTCAACGATATCGATCAGGATCTTCTTTCCTAATGCCTTCGGTTCGCCCAATTCTTCGATAACTTTGGCTTCGTTCTCAACGCCGGCCTCATCAAAGTACTCTTCATAAAACTCGACCGCTTCGTCCCGATCCTGTTGCGGTAAAACTTTCAGCGCCTTCCGCAGTTCTTGTAAATATGTTTCCTTATTCATTGTTGGCCCCTCCTAATAATGAATCAACGGAATCTTTGTACTTGTTCCACTCACTAAAGTAGTAAGAATACGTTTCTTTTCCTTTTTCTGTAATTCGGTAATATCTTCGGTTTCGCCCTTGATAAGGCTCGTCATACGTTTCTAATGCACCATCTTTCTGGAGTCTGCGCAGTACCGGATAAAGTGTCGACTCAGAAATATCCAGCACTGTCTTGACCTGCTGCGTAAGTGTAT
>Ga0247611_10010939_pt1 | contig 10566 bp, 8 predicted proteins | sample 177DNAGHGhighgp2_FD_192422 | JGI IMG/M metagenome (GOLD analysis project Ga0247611, IMG submission 192422) | Sheep rumen microbial communities from Palmerston North, Manawatu-Wanganui, New Zealand - 1770 DNA GHGhigh gp2 | ecosystem: Host-associated > Mammals > Digestive system > Stomach > Rumen ... | reverse complement strand
CAATTCTTTCTGATATTTTTTTTTCGCCCTTTTACATACTTTACTAAACAGTCCAATCCTAGAATTGCTGCTATATAAGTTTTTCCTTTATTTAAAAAATATGAATTTAATTCTTTAAAAGCCTGCCTGAACTTTCTGGGATTTGGTATCGAAAGAGCATCTATATAATTTTGCTTTACTTCTATTTTACGCGCAAAAAGACTGTTTAGCAAAGTCTGATTTTTGCTGCCTTTTAAGTCAGCCTCCATCTTTATTAATTCCTCTACAGCACGATCTATCAGACTTTCATTCATTGTATTCATAATAGACGAAGGCCTTATGAAATAATGATAAAAGGCTTTATTGATATAGTAAAATTTTCCAAGCTTGTTTAACACTCTGTAATTGAAGAATAAATCTTCACCTAGATTTACTCCTTCAATAAAATTTATACCTGTCTGCTCAAGAAAATCCTTTCTAAAAAGTTTTGTGTAGACCAGATTACAAATCCATGGCAAAACTTTATTCTCAGTTAAATCAAAGAAACCTTCATTAATATCGCTATCAACAGGATAGACAGCCTTATCACTAAAACGGACAAGATTCCACTGTACAAGACTTGCATTATTTTCCAGGGCGGTTTTTATGGCAATTTCATAGGTTTCTGAATCTATATAGTCATCACTATCTACAAAGCCAATCCAATTTCCTCTGGCCGCATGAATACCTGCATTTCTTGCAGAAGAGACACCTCCATTTTCTTTATCAATTATCATAATGCGCTTATCCTTTACAGCATATTCCTTACAAATATCCAGAGAATTATCTGTAGACCCATCGTTTACAAGAATTATCTCAATATCTTTATAAGTCTGATTCACAAGCGAATCCAGACATCTAGGCAAATATGAAACTACATTATATACAGGTACTATTATTGATATTAAATCTTTTTTCATAACTAAATTTTATTTTTTTGCGCTATCGAAAAATATACTTCTATTCGTTATAATAGTACAGATTATGACTACAAAGGAACAAAATTCAAACAACATAGAAGATAACTCAAACATAAAACCAAACGTTAAGACTAATTTTCTCTTAAATACACTTTATGAAGTATTATGCGTAATCACACCTTTCATAACAACGCCTTACGTTTCCAGAGTACTCGGAGCAGAACAGATAGGCGTAAACAGTTTTGTTGGCTCTATATATAATTTCTTTAACCTCTTTGCAGTTCTCGGAATTTCAACTTATGGATCAAGAGAAATAGCCAGAAACCGTGATGACATATATGCACGCAGCAAAGTCTTTTGGGAGCTTGAATTACTTCTCATCTCGACCACATTAATATCAATAACAGGATGGTTGATTTTAGCTTTAACAACAAACCAGTATAAAATTTACTATTTGATTTTTACAATCAGTCTGGTGAATTCTATTTTTAACATAAACTGGTTTTATGCAGGGCTTGAACAGTTTAAATACACAGTAAGAAAAAATACATTTGTTAAAATTGTAGGAATTATTCTTGTATTTGCCTTTGTAAAAAAGCCGTCTGACTTGTGGAAATTCATCCTCATCAATTCACTTTGCGGTCTCCTAGGTTCAATGTCAATGTGGCTCTCCCTTAAAAAATTTGTTATCAGGGTAAAATTCAGGGAATTAAAAATATTCCGCCATATGAAGAATAATCTTATTTACTTCATTCCAAGTATTTCTATTTCACTTTACACAGTTTTGGATAAAACTTTAATTGGCTTGATTACAAAAGAAGAAGCTCAAAACGGCTACTACGAACAGGCCAATAAAATTTTAAATATTATAAAGACATTCGTTTTTGGAGCCCTGAACGGTGTAATGGGCTCAAGAATGTCTTATCTTTTTTCAAAAAATAAGACAGAAGAAATCAAAAGCCGAATTGAAAAATCCATTAATTTTATTCTCTTAATTGGTTTTGGATGCAGTTTTGGCTTGTATGGAGCAATACAAAACTTCGTTCCTTTTTTCTTTGGTCCTGGATATGATCAGGTTATAACCTTGATTTACATTTTAAGTCCTATCGTATTAATTATAGGAGTCAGCAGTTGTCTGGGAAGTCACTATTACACACCTGCTGGAAAACAAAAACGAATTTCAATATTTCTAATCATAGGAGCAACCTGTAATCTTATTGCAAACTCAATACTCATACCAAAATTTAAAGCTAACGGAGCCGCAGCTGGTTCCATAATTGCAGAAACTATAATACTGATACTTTTACTGGCGGGTTGTGAAGGATACTATTCTCTTAAAAAACTTCTCCAGGCAATATGGAAAAAACTCATCGCTGGAATTTTAATGTATGGTTACCTCTGGCTGATTAACAGATTTGTTCACCTTGGATACCTTCCACTGCTGGCCATTCAGGTTTCAGGAGGAATCGTAATTTACTTTGCCCTCCTGGCCCTGATGAAAGATTCCAGTCTGCAGATTATTCTGGATTTGAATATATTCAAAAAACTGCGCAGTAAGTTTATCCGCAAATAATCCCAGCCCCAAAACTTATAAGAAGAGGCCGACAATATGAAAGGAATCATTCTTGCAGGAGGATCAGGCACAAGGCTTTATCCAATTACAAAGGCTGTATCAAAACAAATATTACCTCTTTATGACAAACCCATGATCTACTATCCGCTGAGCGTTCTCATGCTGGCGGGGATCAGGGAAGTTCTCATAATTTCGACTCCCAGAGACATAAACCTTTTTAAAGAATTGTTTAATGACGGCAAATGGCTGGGCATGAAATTCACATACGCAGTTCAGGAGCATCCCAGAGGACTGGCAGATGCCTTTACTATAGGAAGAGATTTTATCGCAGATCAGTCTGTTGCCCTGGTTTTGGGTGACAATATTTTCTACGGACAATCTTTCACTCAGACTCTTAAAAATGCAGTATCACAAATCCAGGAAAAAAAAGCCCAGGCAGTAATCTTCGGTTACATGGTTAAAGATCCATCCGCTTATGGAGTTGTTGAATTTGATTCTGAAGGAAAGGTGTCCGCAATTGAAGAAAAACCTGCAGTTCCAAAATCAAACTATGCAGTTCCAGGCCTCTATTTCTACAACAATGATGTGGTTAAGATTGCTTCCGAAATCAAGCCCAGCGCTCGAGGTGAAATCGAAATCACTGATGTAAACAGAGTCTACCTTGAAAGAGGCAGCCTTTCTGTGGAACTTCTGGGTCGCGGCATGGCCTGGCTGGATACAGGAACCTATGACGGTCTTCTTGAAGCATCAAACTTCATAGCTGCAATAGAAAAAAGACAGGGGCTTTACGTTTCCTGCATAGAGGAAATCGCTTTTAACCAGGGCTGGATTACCAGGGAAGAAATGCTGGCTCTTGCAGAAGGCTACAAAACAGAATATGGTTCTTACCTCAAATACATAGCCCAGAGATAGTATAGGGGACAATAAAGATGTCTTTTGAATTCAAGAAATGCATGATTGACCAGATTGAAATTCCAGGTCTCTATGAAATTCAGCCTCAAGTGTTTACCGACAAAAGAGGCTGCACTTTTGAAGTTTATTCAGAGAAGGAATTTTTCCAGGCCGGTTTGAAGATGAAATTTCTCCAGGACAATCAGTCTTCATCTGTAAAAGGCGTACTCAGAGGCCTGCATTTTCAAACCAGACATCCTCAGGGAAAATTAGTCCGCGCAGTTTCCGGACGGGTCTATGACCTGGCTCTGGATTTGAGAAAGACATCCCCTGCATTCGGAAAATATTATGGTGTAATTCTTGATTCAGAAAAACAAAATCAACTCTACATTCCAGAGGGCTTTGCCCATGGATTCTATGTTCTTTCGGACACGGCAGTTTTCTCATACAAGTGTACTGACTTCTACGATCCTGAAGGAGAAGGCGGTCTCATGTGGAATGATCCAGCTATAGGAATCGATTGGAAAGCTCTTATAGGAGATACTAATCCAGTCATTTCAGAAAAGGACAAAAATCATCCGGCCTTTAACATCAATGAAAATTATTTTGACATTAATGGAAAATGGATTGGAGACTAATATGACTGAAAGAAAGCTTACAAATATCCTGGTTACTGGTGGCTGTGGATTCATAGGATGTAACTTCATCCATTACCTTTTTGGGGAGAGCAGTTCCGGCTCAGCAGCTTTTACCGATTCAAATTTCAAAGGACGAATTATCAATGTAGACTGCCTTACATATGCAGGTAATCTGGAAAGTCTCAAAGATATTGAAGAAAAATACGGTAAGGGTCTTGATTTAGCCAAACGAAGATATTTTTTTGAAAAGGTAGATATCTGCAACAGAAAAGAGATTGAAAGAATTTTCAGGCAATATGACATCGACACAGTTATTCACTTTGCAGCAGAAAGCCATGTGGATCGTTCAATTCTTGATCCAGAAGCCTTTATAAAAACAAATGTCATGGGAACATTTACATTACTGGACACGGCAAAAAACTACTGGAATATTTCCCTGGACAAGCCGAGAAATGATGTTCTCTTTCATCACATTTCCACAGATGAGGTTTACGGCAGTCTTGGGTCAGATGGATATTTCCAGGAGGAGTCTCCTTACAATCCGCACTCACCTTACTCCGCAAGCAAGGCAGCTTCAGATCAGCTCGTAATGGCCTACTATCACACCTATGGACTTCCAGTAACAATTTCAAACTGCAGTAACAATTATGGTCCATACCAATTTCCGGAAAAACTTATTCCCCTTATGATTTCAAACATTCAGGAAGAAAAAAAACTCCCGGTCTATGGAGATGGAAAAAACATTCGGGATTGGATATATGTAGAAGATCATAACCGGGGAGTCTGGAAAATTGTCAATCAATCTCCAGCAGGTGAAAAATGGAATCTTGGTGGAGAAAATGAATGGGAAAACATAAAGCTTCTCAACAAACTTATCAATTTAACTTGCGGACAACTAGGAAAAAATCCTCAAGAAGTAAAAAGAACAATCTGCTTCGTAAAAGACAGACCAGGGCATGACCGCCGCTATGCAATTAACTGCTTAAAGGCAAAGAGCCGTCTGGGGTGGGAACGAAAAATGACTTTTGAAGAAGGCCTTCTTTCAACAATCCAATGGTATCTCAAAAACCACGATTGGATTGCAAACATAAAAAGCGGTACCTATAAGGATTGGATTCAAAAGAATTATAGTGGACTTTGAGATTCAGTATACTTTTTTTATTTCATTATAAATGCTATAGTGAAATATAAATTTTCATCTGGAGAAAGGCCTTCCATAAGGAGAATTAGACATGACAGCAAAAATAATCGTTGCCGCACATAAAAAATATCAGATGCCAGAAGATCAGATTTATCTTCCTTTACATGTAGGAGCAGAAGGTAAGGAAGACATTGGTTATCAGAAGGATAATTCAGGAGAAAACATCTCTACTATGAATCCTTATTACTGCGAATTGACAGGTCTTTACTGGGCCTGGAAGAATCTTCAGGCTGATTATATTGGACTAGTTCACTACCGCCGCTATTTCACACTTTCAAAGAAACATCCAAAAAGTGAAAATGAAAAATTCAAGAAAGTCCTAAACACTGCTCAAGTTGAAAAACTGCTCCAGGAAAGTGACGTGATTCTTCCTAAAAAACGCAATTATTATATAGAAAGCATCTACAGTCACTACAAACATACCATGTACATTGAACCTTTGGACTTGACTGGTGAAATCATCAAGGAAAAATATCCTGATTATTACAAGGAATTCGCGAATCTCAAACACACTACAAAAATGCATGCTTTCAACATGTTCATAATGAAAAAGGAACTTCTTGACAACTACTGCACCTGGCTCTTTGACATTCTTTCAGAGCTGGAAAAGAAGGTGGATTACAAGCAGTATGATTCTTTCCACGCAAGATTCTTTGGAAGAATTTCAGAAAGACTTCTTGATGTGTGGATTAGAACAAATGATATAAAGTATAAAGAAGTGCCTTTGATGGATATGCAAAATATCAATTGGCCGCACAAGATTATTTCATTTCTCAAGGCAAAGTTTACAGGAAAAAAATACGAAAAAAGTTTTTAGTTATTTCCAAAAGAAAATCATGGATTCATGACAATACAATCGGCGGAAAGGAATTTTAAACATCTTTGGCAGGCACAGAGTCTGACATCAGCCTTAACCGGTAAAATAATAAAATGTCTTTCATGACTTTTTTTTCATTCTGTTTTGTCTTGCCTGATACCCGTATCTGCAAAGTAAATGGTAGTAGAGTCTAGGTGAAAAAGCTGCAACAGAACCGCCAATTTTCTGTCTACGCGAATATCGCTCACTATTAAAATAATAGAATAAATTACTTCTGAATTTTTTGCACAGGAAATTCAATATTTTTTGATCATGCATATTTGTCCTAAAATATGCATTCATCACTAACAAAGCCCAACCGCATAAAGATGTACGAACTTCTTTTTCTGCAGCAGGATTCACATTATGAAGCAATTTTGAAAGCTTTTCAAAAGACCTGATTCCGCTTATCTCTCTTTCTCCACATTTCTTAAAAGTCGTTACGCCATTGGTATCAGTACTGTAATGATATAAGGGTGTTGTATCGAAATAAACTGTGTTACATAAAAGAAAGTATCTCACAGCGAAATGAAGATCCTGGACAGCCTTAAGTTCTTCATTAAAACGCAAATTATTTTCCCTGATTACCGCCATACTGAAGAGCTTATTCCAGACAAACCCCTGATAAGCTTTAGGTTTTACTAAAAGCAAAAGAGCATCTTTATTATTCAGACAAGTCTTTACATTTTTATCCAGGTTAAAAGTGTCTCCTACTAATGTGGAACGATAATAACCGCAAATTGTTAAATCAGCTCCGTTTTTTTCTCTGTCAATCAACAGTTTTTCCAGATAGTCAGGCTCAACCCAGTCATCAGGATCAGGGAAAATGATATAATCCCCCTTTGCATGCTCAATTCCAAGATTTCTTGCTGAAGAAACTCCACCATTTTCCTTATGAAAGACAGAAATCTTGTTACTTCGTTTCTTTTGTAAATCACAAACTTCTGATAGAAAAAATTAAGTAAATAACAGACTTAAACTTTTACGAGATTAAATATAACAATGCATTTATTGACAATTTTCTTTTGTCTAATAAAATTCAGATGAAAGAGAGGATTAAGTTTGAAAATCGCAGTTGCTGGCATTGGCTATGTTGGCCTTTCCAATTCAATTTTACTTGCACAGAATCACCAAGTTGTCGCAATTGATCTGTCAGCAGAAAAAGTTAATCTGCTAAACAATTTCGAATCCCCTATCGAAGATAAGGACATCAAAAATTATCTGGCAAACAAAAAATTAAATCTCTCCGCCACCCTCAATCCGGAGGTTGCATACAAAGATGCTGATTTTGTCATAATCGCAACTCCTACAAATTATGACAGCGATAAGAATATTTTTGACACATCCAGTATTGAATCAGTAATCAAGCTTGTACTTAAGCTAAATCAAAAGGCTACTATTGTTATCAAATCCACAATTCCAATCGGCTACACCGAAAGAATTTACAGAGAATTAAACGTTCAAAATCTTTTATTTTCACCTGAATTCTTAAGAGAAGGAAGAGCCCTCCATGACAACCTCTACCCTAGCCGCATTGTTGTAAGCCACCCAAAAGAAAGATTTAACCTGAAATTTAAGGCTCAAAAGTTTGCTCAAATGCTTAAGGAAGGAGCAATAAAAAAAGATGTACCTATCCTGATTACTTACGCAACCGAAGCTGAGGCCATTAAACTATTTGCAAATACATACCTTGCTTTAAGAGTTTCATATTTTAATGAACTTGATTCATACGCAGAACATTTTCATCTTAATTCCAGTCAGATTATTAAGGGCATAAGTCTTGACCCAAGAATTGGAGACTTTTATAACAATCCAAGTTTTGGTTACGGCGGTTATTGCCTTCCAAAGGATACAAAGCAGTTGCTGGTCAATTTCGCTGATGTACCACAGGATTTAATAAGTGCAATCGTAAATAGCAATATTACGAGAAAAATATATGTATCCAATAACATTTTTGAAATAGCAGAAAATCTGCAGACAATTGAAGGTAAAAGTCAGGAAAAAAAGATTATTGGTATTTACCGACTTACAATGAAGTCAAATAGTGACAATTTCAGGGAAGCTTCCATTCAATATGTAATGGAACATTTGAAAGAAAAAAATGCTGATATGATCATTTACGAACCAAGTCTAAAGGATGGAGAAAGATTTCATGACTATCTCGTTGTGAACGATCTTGATGAATTTAAGAATAAATCCATTGTAATTGTTGCAAACCGGTACGATAATAATCTGGATGACGTGAAATATAAGGTTTACACCCGGGACTTATTTAAGAGAGATTAACAGGGCATTCCTTTTTTTGAGATAACTTTTAAATTATACAAGACAAAAAAAAATGCTGGAAACGTGATTATTAAGAAGCCCTAATACTATTCCTAAACCCTTTTTTGTTATATAATTCACAAAGCGACTTTGTTTTTAGGATCATACAATGGACGAACAGGAATTTAAATCTTATATAAGAAAGAACTATCCATCGACATCATCTTTTTTTTGCGGAATGTCCCTGGCAATTGTTGATATTCTCACTTTACTCCTTTGTCTTGCCTTAGGTTTCTTTATTGTAAACCTATTTGCAACCCACGATATTAATTTTAAATCTTTTGTAAATTACGGGGTTTTCTTTCCTTTCATATTTGTATTATTTGCTTTCTTTGGCCTTTATCCGGGTATTTCTGTTTCTCCGGCAGAGGAAATGCGTAAATTTTCAGGAGCAACATTCATCTCTTTCTGTATGATTCTGGCCCTGATTATTTTTTCTCAGACTTCAAGCCTGCAGTTTATGCGTTCAATCATAATGGACAGCCGGGTAGTTCAGCTTATTTTTGCATTTCTCATAGCCTTTTTCTTATCTGCAATTTTACTTACAGCAAACAGAGAACTGGCAAAACTTATTTTCTCTCACTTTAAATGGTGGGGAGTTCCAGCAGTAATTTACTGCGACAATATGAACTGCAAGGAACTGGCCGATACTCTTATTAATAAAAGATATCTGGGATATCATCCATGTGTATTCATCTGCTCAAATTATTCAGGAAGAGGAAAAAAGTTTTATCAGGATATCCCTGTATTCTCTGACAAGAACAAAAAAATCATCAAAGAAATTCACAAAATGAATATAAAAACTGCCATTCTTTATGATTACAAAGGCGACACCACTGAACCAATGGCAAACTACCGCTACACGATTGCAGTTTCTACAAAGCAGACAAGTTTTACAACTTCACAGCATATCAAGGATTTGTCCGGCCTGATCGGATTCTCTTCAACTCACAATCTTCGCTTTGGAATCAACTTAATGATAAAGAGGATTGCTGATATTTTTATCATTACAATTTTCCTTCCAGTACTGCTGCCGCTTTTTATAATTCTGAGCATTGGAGTTAAATTAACTTCTAAAGGCCCGATTTTTTACGGTCATCCAAGAGTGGGCAAAAATGGTAAAGAGTTTAAATGTCTAAAATTCCGTTCAATGAAAATTAATTCTCAGGAAATGCTGAAGGAAATTCTTGCAACAGATCCTGTTCGCCGCGAAGAATGGGAAAGAGACAGAAAGTTTACTGATGATCCTCGTGTTACTAAATTCGGTAAATTTCTTCGTAAAACAAGTCTGGATGAACTGCCACAGCTCTTAAACATTCTTGCAGGTCAGATGAGTTTTGTCGGCCCACGTCCAGTTACTGCTGACGAAACAGAAAAATATGGAGAACACAAGGATCTTGTTCTTTCAGTTTCACCAGGGCTTTCAGGAATGTGGCAGGTTTCAGGCCGCAGTGACACTTCTTATGAAGAAAGAATTTTCTTTGACACCTACTACATTCAGAACTGGTCCATCTGGCTCGACTTGTGGATTATCATCAAAACAGTCTGGGTAGTTTTAAGAAGAAAAGGGGCTTACTAATCCAGATTGAAAGTACTCAGTAAATATGCTATCCTAAAACCCGTATGCAATTCCCAATTAGTGTCCTTGTACCCGTTTACAATGTTGAAGATTATATAGAAAAGTGTGCACGTTCTCTCTTTAATAATACTATTGCATCAAAGTGTCAGTTTATCTTTACAAATGATTGTTCAACTGATTCCACAATAGAAAGACTAAATAAAGTAATAGAAGACTTTCCTAAATTAAAGAAAAACATAATTGTGCAGCATCATGAAAAGAACATGGGGCTAGGAAAAACACGCAATACAGGTTTTGATAAAGCAAAAGGTGAATACATAATCTGTGTGGACAGTGATGACTGGGTAGAAGCTAATTATCTTGAAGAACTTCTGAACAAAGCTAATGAAGGGAATTACGATGTAGTTGGCTGTGACAATTTTATAAGTTCTGATTATAACTATCCAGATAATGCGAAAGAAGAAAGAATAAAAAAACAAGTCTTAAACCAGGATCCAAAAATCTGCTTAAAAGATATATATGAGGATAAAACAGGTTCCTTTGTATGGATAAAACTCATAAAAAG
>Ga0247611_10010938_pt1 | contig 10566 bp, 8 predicted proteins | sample 177DNAGHGhighgp2_FD_192422 | JGI IMG/M metagenome (GOLD analysis project Ga0247611, IMG submission 192422) | Sheep rumen microbial communities from Palmerston North, Manawatu-Wanganui, New Zealand - 1770 DNA GHGhigh gp2 | ecosystem: Host-associated > Mammals > Digestive system > Stomach > Rumen ... | reverse complement strand
TATAACTAATTCTGCATTTAGATTAATTGTATATAATACCGGCACAGGAAACTATAGAAAACAAATAGCATTTAATTATCAGAAAACATGTGAAAGATATTTTAATTCTGGTACTAATAAATGGGGAGATTGGAGACAACTTGCTTATACAGATTCCGATATCACAGGTAATGCCGCTACAGCTTCTGAATTATCTTATGTAGAAGGAACAGTTAACTCAGCACGCCATGTATGGTTCTCTAATACTTCCAGTATTGGCAAATTGGTTTATAATGATAAATTTAAATATAATCCGTCTACCGATATTTTAACGGTTGGTAGCATTACAGGTAATGCTGCAACAGCATCTAAGATTAATACATCTGCTAAAATTGGTGATAGTAATAAACCTGTATATGTTGCAGCTGATGGTACAGTAACTGCGATTTCTTATACTATTGACAAATCTGTACCTTCTGATGCTGTATTTACTGATACAAATACTAAAGTAACCAGTACAGCTACAAATCCATCAACTTCTAAATGGTATCCTATCTGTTCTACTTCTTCTTCAACAGAGACTAACACAACAGTTAAAAATAGCAATATATATTTTGATATTCTTACAGGAACTGCTAATCAAGAAGGATTTAGCACTTTATATTTAGGTAACAGTACTGCATCTGGAACTGCTGGTAATCAAACTGGCGGAATTATGTTATACAATGATAAAGGAAAATATATAAACTTAGTTTCTTCTAACGGTAATACATCAAATTGTAATGTATATTTTCCAAAAGGTGAAGGAACATTAGTTATTGGTACACATGATGCAAAGACTGGTGATACTAATAACCCTGTATATATAAATGCTAATGGTAAGGCTACTGCAATAAGTTATACCATTGACAAATCTGTACCTTCTAATGCTGTATTTACTGATACTAAAGTTACTCAAACTATCACAACACCGACTACTTCTGGATCAAAATATCATCTTGTTACAGCACCAAATAGTACTGAATCTACTGCTACTGAAGGTTTAAATAAATTTGGTTGTTCTTATTTATATATAAAAAATGGCACTACTTCTGTAGAAGGTCAAGCAGACCTTGCATTAGGAAACAGTACTGCATCTGGAACTGCTGGAAATGTTAGTGGTGGATTAACTTTATACAACAATAAAGGAATATATCATTATATTTCTCCTCATAAAGATGATACAACTAATAGAACAATATATACACCTAAGTCTGGTGGTACTCTTGTATGTCATACTACTGATACAGCTATAGGTAGTTCTTCTCAGCCAGTATATATTAGCGCATCTGGTGTAGCTACTGCATGTAAAAATATGGATAGTCAATATCCAATATTAACTCAAACTGATTTAAATAGATTATATTCAGATTCAGACTTAAATGATATAACTACACCAGGAACATATTGGTGGAGTACAGAATCTACTAATGGTAAACCATCTAATACTCCTTGTAACTACGGCAAGATGTTTGTGATAAACACATTATCTACAAGATGGGTAACTCAATTAGTATTTTCTCATGATTCAAAGATATTTATTAGAAAAGGGGATCATCAGTCTTCTGGTGATACATGGGATAGTTGGTTATCTTTATCTAAATCTGATCATACTCATAGTAATTATGCTTCGTCTAGTCATGATCATGATAGTAGATATTTTAGTTTAGTTGGTGGTACTGGAACTAAAATTGAGGATAATACTGATTTAAATACATTAAAAACTCCTGGCACATATTATTGTCCTAGTTCTACAAATGCTGCAACATATACAAATTGTCCATATACAGGTGCTAATTTTAAACTAATTGTAAGAATGGATGGATCGAATAACTATGGATCTCAAATGTTGCTTGCTCAAGCAGCTATTTGGATTCGTGGATATACACCAACTACTTGGGCAGGATGGAAAAGAATTGCAACTACAGATGCTGATATTACTGGTAATGCAGCAACTGCTACAAAAGCTACACAAGATGGAGATGGTAATACTATTTCATCTACTTATGTAAAAATAGCTGGAACTCAAGACATTACTGGTGTAAAGACATTTACAAATACTGTTAATCATAGAACTGGTGCAACTATTGATAAAGGTACTACACCTACATCTACTAAGTATCCTTTATGGAATAGTATATTAGAATCAGGAACTGGAACAGCTGCTAAAAATAGATTTTCTGCTATTCATACAACAATTGATACTTCTGGTAATGTTTCAGCTGGATTTTACGCTTATAAAAATGTGGCTGATAGTACAGCTAGTACATCTTTAAATATAGTATATCCAAAAACCGGTGATCCATATGCTACATGTCCTACACCAGACGATAGTGCAAATGATAACAAGATAGCTACTACAGCATGGGTAACTACTAAGTTAGGTGGATATTCTACTACTAGTCATACTCATAGTAATTATTATAATCTTTCTCATGATAATACTACAATTGCTTCTGGTACAGATTTAAATACACTTACTACTCCTGGAATGTATAGGTCATCATCTTCATCTATAACTAATTCTTTAACTAATTGCCCTATAACAGGAGTAGGTTTTAAATTATCTGTAGAAAGAACAGGATATAATGAAGATTATATAATGCAAAAATTAGTGCACTTTAATAATATATATATCAGAGGAAAAGGTTCATCCAGTTCTTCATGGGGAGATTGGAGAATGATATCTACAGCTAATGATAAAGTTACTAATACATTAGGAACTACTACTAAGTTTTATGTAACTGGTACTACTTCATCTACAACTACAACTGGAGCTCAGTATTTTGATACTGGAATTTATTCTACAACTACTGCTGGTAGATTACATGTAACAAGTCTTGAACTAAATTCAGGAATTATATTATCATAACTATTAGGGAAAATCAATGAGTGTATACTATGTAGAACCTACTCTTCGTGATACAGAAGCAGAACCTAAATATACTTTTGCTGAAGTTAAATGGGGTAAAATTGTAGCTATACACCATCATTGGGTTCCATTAGATGAATTTTATAAATATTTCGAAGCCAATGCTTTCTTCGTCGATATTACTGATGTGATTATCGACGGAGAAGCACCGGCTATCGGTGATTCAGTAACTAATGATCCTAATGAAGGGTATAAAATAATTCATATAAGAAATACATACACCAAAGAAGAAAGAAAACAATATAAAATAGAAGTATTAAAATTAATTAGAAATCAAAAAGAGCTTGAAGTAATTAAATATAATGATATTCCATTTGATGCTGATACAATATCTCAAACTCGTATGGAAAAAGCACGTACATTTTTAGAAGACAATCCTAGTATACCATCAATTACTTGGACAGCTGCTGATAATTCTAGGGTTGAAGTAACTGTAGATGATTTTAAAGAAATTAATACTTTAATAGCTCTTCGTTCTAATAATCTTCATGTACGTTATAATAAATTAAAATGGTATATATTAAATACTGATTTAGATGATGAAGAATTAGAATCTATTGATTGGGATTTTGATATTCCTAGTACTGATGTTCCAAATTCCGATCCATTTGGAGAACAAGTTGATTCTTCTGAAGAATTAGAGCAAAATCAAGAAATAAACGATAATTTAGAAGGTGAAAATTCAAATGGCAGTACTGACAACGAAGTTGACCCTAACTAAAGGATCAACAACAGAATCTGTCTCCTCATATTCTGTTCAAAATGAAGGTACTGTTAAAACAGCATCAGGAGGATCATATTGGCAAATAAACAATAATGGGACCACAGCCTACATAGGGCTGTGGCCTACTTCTGTAACTAGTGGTGGGAATCCAAATCATTCTATGCTGAAAATAACAAAAAGTGGAACAGAATACTGGGTAGAAAAAACAGTTAATAACAATGTTACACTTATATTATCATCCACTTCTCATCAAACTATAACTTTAAAATATACACAGCCAGGAGCTAGTGAAGTTACTAAAACCAGTACATCATCAAATCAATCTTTTACTGTTGAAGCTGGAACTACTTGGACTGCAACTATTGAAGCAGATGCGGGATATTCTCCTGGAACTCTTTCTCCAGGATCTTCTGGAACTATTGTAACTTCTACTACAATATCTGCATCTGCAGCTACTGAAAAAGAACATACTCCTTTCAGTTTATATTATTATGCTCAAAATAATATTTCGAATTATTCAAATATACAATATTTGCCATCTTTAAATAAAGAAGAATTATCTTATATTAAAGTATCTAGTAATGCTAGTAATGCTTTTTATGGATGTGAAAATTTAACAACTCTTGAAGGTATAGAAACTACCTGGGATACAAGTGAAGTTACTAGTATGTGGGGTATGTTTAATAGTTGTTATAAATTAACAACTATTCAACTAAATAATTGGAATGTAAGTAATGTAGAATATTTTACGGATATGTTTTTTGGCTGTAAAAAACTTACAAATTTAAATCTTACTAATTGGAATACTTCTAGTGCTAAAAGTATGCAAAGTATGTTTTTTAATTGTTTTTCTTTAACATCATTAGATTTATCAAGTTTTAATACTACAAATGTTGAAAGTATGAAAAATATGTTTTCTGTTAATCTTTCTAGTTCAAATGGTATTCAAATTTTAGATTTAACTAATTTTAATACTGCAAATACTACTAATATGGAATATATGTTTCATGGAACTGTAGATTCATGTAAACTTCAATATATAATTATAAGATCAACTACATTTAAATTTGAAATGAAAGATTCCAATTGTGGTAATTTAGGATCATCATGTAAAATATTAGTTCCTAATTCGTTATTAAATACATATAAAACAGCTACAAATTGGTCTTCTAGAGCATCTCAATTTGATAAAATTGAAGATTATAATATAACAAGATCTAATGGAACTATAACTGTTACACATAAATAAAAAAGTATTAATGCGGCACTATATGCTGCTTATATAATTTTTAAAGGAGAATTTTAAATGGCAGCATTATCAACAAAATTAACATTAACAAAAAATTCAACAACAGAATCTATTACTTCATATTCTGTAAAAGATGAAGGAACAGTTCAAACTGCTTTTAGTGGAACTACTAATCAAGGTACTTTTTGGCAAATAAATAACAATGGTACTACAGCATATATAGGTTTATGGCCCACTTCTATAACAAGTGGGGGAAATCCAAATCATTCTATGCTGAAAATAACAAAAAGTGGAACAGAATACTGGGTAGAAAAAACAGTTAATAATAATTTTACATTAACTTTGGCTGCTACAACAAATCAAACGATAACTTTAAAATATACACAACCTGGAGCTAGTGAAGTTACTAAAACTAGTACTTCTAGTGCTCAAAACTTTACAGTACAAGTAGGTACTACTTGGACTGCTACTATTGCTGGAAGTACAGGATATACTCCTGGAGCTTTATCTCCAGGATCTTCTGGAACTGTAAGAGCTGCTACAACTGTAACTGCTGCTGCTGCAACACCTATAACTCCAAAGATAACTATTTCAATAACAAATAGTGATCCTGCTACTGAATTTACAGTTACATATACAAATACTTCTGGCACATTTACAACAACAGGCAATCGACCTACTTCTGTTACAATTAAATATAATACAACTATTACATTTATATGTAATGGATCTACTACGGGAGGAGAAGAAGCCATTGTTAAATGTATGCATGTACAAAATAGTAGTGGAACTGTTTTAGCTTCACTTGGTGGAAACGATTCTTATTATTATGAAAAAAGAACTTATACTACTGGAAAACTTACAAATAATACTACTTATAAAGTAACAGGATTTACAAGCTACTAAAAATAATGGAGGAAAAATGTTTTATTTTATTTCAGGAGGACCTGGTAATAATATTGATTATTTAACAATAAAAGCTTATAAAATATTAAAAAAAGCAGATGTAGTATTCTTTCATAGTTTATTTGATACTACAAAATTAATGGATATATGTAAATCTTCTTGTTTAAAAATATCTATTAGAGATATGAAAATAAATGATAGAATATTATATATTAAAAATAACCCAGAAAAATTATATGTTGAATTAATGTCTGGAGATGTATCTTTGTTTTCTACTTCCCAAGAAATGATAGATATATTAATAAACGAAAATATTGATTTTGAAATCATTCCTGGTGTATCTTCTATTAGTATGGCATCTGCTTTAATAAAAAATGAATTAGTTTTACCATGTATAAGTCAATGCTGTATTATTACTTATTTAGAAAATATTCCTATGATAGAAAAACAAAGTATTCAAAAATTAGCTTCACATGATGCAACTTTAGTAGTTTTGATGGCTTATACTAGAAATATTGATAAGTTATATACAGAGCTAATAAATGGAGGGGTATCTTTAGATACCCCTGTTGCTATTATTTATAAAGCTACTTATCCTGATGAAAAAATATTAAAAATAACAGTTAAAGATTTACCATCTTTAACTTTAGATTTATGGCATTCTGTTATCATTATTGGATGGGTTTTGGCTAATAAAGAAAAAAGACATGAAATTTCTGGATTACCATTTGTAACAAATTTTTTTAAAGCAGAAAACTTTAAAAAAGAAAATTTATAAATAAAGGATAATTTTATGAATGTTACAGGAAATAAAGCAAAATTATTTTGGACTGGAGGATGGGATTCTACATTTGAATTTTGTAGATTATCTTTAAAACCAATAAAAGTTCAACCAGTATATATTATTATCGATAGGCCATATCATGTTGGAGAACAATTAGAAATAGAAGCTCAAAATAAAATTTTAAAATTATTAAAAGAAAGATCTACAACTAAAGCTGAGATTTTACCATTGATTCGTATACGTTATAATGAAATTCATATTCATAAAATAGTAAATGATGCATTTATGCATTATAGAAAAACATTGGATTCAATAGGATGGCAATATCTTTATATGGGAGGATATGCATATAATAATCCAGGTATGCGAGTTATGATTGGGGATTTTGCTCATTCTACTGGAAGAACTATGAAATATATCAGACAAGGAAATTTTAAATTTGATGATGAAAATGTAGGATATATGATAGAAGAAGGAAGTGATCCTAATTCATATGCATTATTTGGCAGAATGTATTATCCAATAGCTGGATTTCAACAAGATTATATTTTGCAATGGTTAAAAGATAATCCTTTTGATGATATTATGAAACATGTGTGGACATGTTTTTATCCAATAGATGGTAAACCATGTGGATTTTGCCAACCATGTAGAATTAAAATAAAACAGCATTTAGATTTCTTTTTTACAAAAGAAGCATTAAAACGTGGTTTTGTTTATAATTATTTGCATGATAAATATGAATTTAAAGATCCTCGTTTAGATATATATTATTTAGTATGGTTAAGAAATAAATATAACCCAGAATACATATCAATGAATGTTGATGGGAAAAATGTAGGAAATGCTATTCATTATTTTAAATGGTTTAAATCATTATTTACACCAGAATATCTTAAAAATGTTTATGAATATGAATCATTTTTTAATGAATTATTAAATTCTGATATTGAATATCGTAATATGTTAGATAGAGGACAAGAATGGGGACTTACATAAATATTGGAGAACTATTATGAATAAACTAGATTTTAATATTTTTACTGAAGATTATACATATCAGCGTAATATAAATCATGTAACAAAACCATTAGAAGAATGTCTTGCTAAAAAATATGGAGCTAGTAGAATGTTTTTAACTTCTTCTTGTATGGAAGCAATTACATCATTAATGGAGTATTTGCTTCCTGAAGGTGGTAATATTTTAGCTGATCAAGATTTTTATCATGAAACTCATCAATATTTTGATTTCGTAAAACGATATAATGTTACAACAGTTAATTGTCAAAATCTAGAAGATGTAGAAAAAAATATTAAAAATAAAGATATTTTATATTTTGATAATCCTTCTTTTTTTATGAAGTTTTATGATACAAAAGAACTCTGTAATATTGCTCATAAACACGGTGTTAAAGTTGTAGTAGATAACACATTACTTAGCTTTTATTATATGAATCCTATTAAAGATGGTGCTGATTATTGTGTTGAAAGTTATACAAAATATATTGGTGGTCATGGAGATATTTTAGCAGGTGGTATTGTTTGTAAGGATACTCCAAAAGATGACTTTTATTGGTTTATTGGTAGACGAGGAAGAATGGTTAATGCAATGACTGTGTTTTTAATTGAACGTAGTTTAGAAACATTAGATGTTCGTATGAAAAGACACACAGAAAATGGAAGATATGTTTATGATAAACTAAAGAAAGCAGGAGTTAATGCTTGGTATTCTGGATATGGTGGATGTATTATGTTACCATATATGAATGAAAAATTATGTGATAAATTTAAAATTTTTAAAAAAATATCTACATTTGGTATTACATTTTCTACAGTTAGCTATTCACGTTCTCCTTTATTTTATCAATATGGTAATTTTGTAAGATTATCATGTGGACTTGAAGATAAAGATGAACTTTGGAAAGATATTAAACAAGCATTAGATATTAAGGAGTAAAATAAATGTATCCTGAATATGATAATACTGTAAAAAAAGTATTTTGGTCTGGTGGTTTTGATAGATATATTTGAAAGGCTTTTAGAAAAAACAAAATATTCCTTCTTATATTTTAGAAGAAAAAATTTTAGATATTAGTAAAAATATTAGGGGTGAATATTATGGAAAATATTAAGCATATATTATGGTCTGGTGGATGGGACTCTACATTCATGCTATGTAAAATGGCTAGAGAACAAAATATATCTATTCAGCCACATTATATGATTCTTAAAGATAGTAAAATTACTTTTATAGAATTAAAACGTATGTATATTATACGTAAATTATTAAAAGAAAAAACAGATATTAAAGCAGAAATATTGAAACCTATAGTTCATAAAGCCCAATCTTACAATGAAATTGATGAAAAAATATTAAAATCTTTTTCAAATTTAATTAGACAATATAGATTAGGTGCTCAGTATTTATATTTTACATACATAGCTAATAAGTTTCCAGGAATTGCTTTAGGCCAAGAAAACTATTATAGAAAACCAGGAAAAATGAATATTATAATAAGAGAAAAAGGCAATATTCAATTTTCAGAAGATGGAGTAGGATATTTACCTAAAAATATTGATTCAGATATTTATTGTATTCTTGGAAATTATACATTTCCTATTTTTCAATTATCCGAAATGCAAATGCTTGAAATGGTAAAAGAATGGGGTTATGAAGATATTATGAAATATATATGGTTTTGCTATGAACCATTAGATAATCAACCATGTGGAATATGTTATACTTGTTGTGGTAAAATGAGTGCTAATATGTTTAATCTTTTTCCAGATAAAGCATTATTACGATATATGATTTATAAAGAATTAGAGCAGAAAGATAAAAAATTATCTAAAGATTTTGTAGATTACTTTTTGCATAATAAAATAACAAAAAATAAAAATATATTTAAAAATTTATTAAAACAAGAATTTTCTAGAGAAATTATAATACAAAGAATTAAAAAGTGTTTAGATTCAAATATAAAATAATGAGGTTTAATTATGTTTAAATCGATTATAAAAAATTTATCTTTTAAAAAAATAATAAATAAAATACCAATAAATATACCTTATGATAAAAAACTTCATTTTTTAGTTGGATTAATTATTTCATTATTAATTGGAATATTTAATATTACTATAGGATTAATATGTTCTATAATTGCCGGTATTTTTAAAGAAATTTATGATTACCATGATTATGGTAAATTTGATCCAATGGACATGATAGTAACATGGTTTGGTGGAATGATTGGATTTATTATAATAAAAATAATTAAAATTTTAATATAAATATAGGAGGTATATTATGAAATTTCTTGAAAATAACGGTTTAAAATATTTACTTACGTTATTAAAAGGTAAATTTGATAAAATTAAAACAGAAATAGATGATTTAGATCTTACTGTTAATGGTGATGGTACTGATGCTCATCCTGGATTTAAGCCTAAAATAGATGAACTTGATTTAGCTATAAATGGTGATGGTACTGATGCTCATAAAAGTATTGATCAGAAAATAATTGACGGAGATTTTATAAATCTTGCTCCTAAAATTGGTTTTTATCAAGAAGAAGAAATACCTCTTCAAGGTACTTATTCAATAAGTCACATGAATATTTCTATGCGTGGGGCTCCTGTAGTTACTAAAGATAATGTAGGACGTACTGTTTTATATTTTATTGGAAATGGTGGAGGTCCTGAATTTAAAAAAACTAAGTTGCATAAAGCATATAAAGAAGGTGACGGAAATTGGATTTGGTATAATTCTGAAATGAATATTGCAACTATACATAAAGATGCTATTTATAATGGTATATATGGTTGTGATAATACCTATTTAATTTTATATGTAACTGAACCTACTAGTTCAGGAACAACTGATAAATTTTATATGGTTAATACTGGTTACAATTTTGATGAAAGAGAATGGACTGTAAAGATATTACTAGTAA
>Ga0247611_10010936_pt1 | contig 10567 bp, 6 predicted proteins | sample 177DNAGHGhighgp2_FD_192422 | JGI IMG/M metagenome (GOLD analysis project Ga0247611, IMG submission 192422) | Sheep rumen microbial communities from Palmerston North, Manawatu-Wanganui, New Zealand - 1770 DNA GHGhigh gp2 | ecosystem: Host-associated > Mammals > Digestive system > Stomach > Rumen ... | reverse complement strand
TGAAGATACGTTCCGTGACTTCTCTGAAGAATATCTCCGCATTGCCGATGCGGAGATGTACGAAGAAAAGAAGGAGCACAAAGCCGGTCGCGACTAGGGCAGACCGGCCATTTCGTTTGTGTGCGTTTTTGTCTGAAAAGTCACACGAACTTCAGAGTTTATTTCAACTTCTTCTCCAGTTCGGCGATCACGATCTCAAGTGCTTTGATACGTGCATATTTCTTATCCACGGACTCTAGGATATACCAGGGTGCGAACTTGGTGCTGGTCTTCGCGATCATCTCATTGATGGCCTCTTCGTATACATCCCATTTCTCACGGTTACGCCAGTCTTCGTCCGTGATCTTCCATTGTTTTTCAGGAGTATTCTGCCGATCGGTGAATCTCTCCAACTGTGTATCCTTATCGATCTGCACCCAGAACTTAATGATCACAGCTCCCCAATCGTCCAGTTCTTTCTCAAACTCATTGATCTCGTTATACGCACGCTTCCAGTCATTCTCCGAACAGAATCCTTCGATCCTTTCCACCATGACCCGTCCATACCATGTACGGTCGAATATTGCCACATGTCCGTCCTTCGGAAGACGTGTCCAGAAACGCCAGAGATAATGACGGGCTTTCTCATGCGGTTCCGGACTTGCGATCGGATGCACTTCGTATCCACGAGGATCCAACGCTTCGGCAATACGCTTGATGTTGCCACCTTTTCCGGCCGCATCCCATCCTTCATAGGCAATGATCAACGGCACGCGTTTTCTATATAACCGGTTATGCAGATCAGAAAGACGATCCTGCAACCTGTCCAGTTTCTCTTTATACTCTTCATCGGAAAGCTCTTTGCCTTCCAGTTCGACCTCCGAAAGCTTCGGCATCTTCACAAGCGGGAATGTATTCTGCAGAAGCGGCACTGCAAGCGAATGATTCTGAAGCGCAATATCGATGCCCTCATTCATCCGCTCCAACACTTGAAGCTCCGTCCACTTCTCGGATTTCGCATCCACGATATACCAGGGTGCCGATGACGTATCCGTATCTTCCAGATATTTCTCGAAGATCTTCTCACATGCTTTGTAATGCTTGTTCTGCCAGATGTCTCCCTCACTGACACGCCACTTCGTATCGATATCGTCCTTCAGGCTGGAGATCCTCTTCTTCTGTTCCTCCTCGGAGATATGCATGAAAAATTTCAGCACCAGATATCCGTTATCGGTCAATTGGCGTTCGAACCTTCTGATGCTGGCGATCCGCTTCTCATAGAGAGCATCCGACATACTTCCGTCCAAACGTGACATCACGATCTCATTCATCCAGCCCGTGTTATAAAAGCGGAATTTTCCGGCTTCCGGAAGCGCTTCAAAATACCGGCACAGGAAAGGCTTTCTTTTCTCCAGATCCGTTGGCATATCGAAGGTGGCAACTTTATAAAAACGCGGGTCGATGTTATTGATGACATTTCCGATCAAGGTACCCTTACCGGCCGTGCCCCATCCTTCGACCAGCACTACGACCGGGAGCTTATTATCCTTGATTTTGTTCTGATTGACAAAGAGCAGATTTTCCTGTTCTTTCAGGCGAGATTTGAGTATCTCTTTTTCGGGTTTCTCGTTCAGATATGCATTCTTCAGCACGGTCACCGCCTCCTTCAAAATCAAGATAAATGGTGACTCTATTTTACCATGTTCCGCATCTTCAAGAAACCCGTTTTTCGCGGATCCTCAGCGCATTTCGTCCTTCGTGGCCGGTCAGAAGATCGGAGAGATCAGACGTAATACCAAGCGGAACAAGCTCCAGATGCGGTGATAGTTCAGTTCCTTCGGGAGCACTTCATCGGATTCTTCAAAAGACTTCAGAAGATCTTCATTCACGGCATGGACCGTATCGGTATTGCACATCCATACGGCACTTTCGAAATGCAGATACAGGCTTCGATAATCCCAGTTTACGGAACCGACGATCGCGGCGCGGTCATCGATGACCACCGTCTTGGAATGCATAAAGCCCGGGGTGTATTCATAGACACGGACTCCGCCACGGACCAGATCACGATAATAGGAACGGGTGGCCTGATGGATCATCCACTTATCGTATTTGCTCGGTGCAACGATACGCACGTCCACTCCACTTTTCGCAGCAAGACACAAAGCGGAGATCATGTTCTCATCCAGGATCAGATACGGCGTACTGATATAGATCGATTTTCTTGCGGACGTGATCATGCTCATGTACACATTCTCACCGACATATTCCCGATCGATCGGAGTATCACAATAGGGCTGGATGAAACCTTCGTCATGGATCGGGCAAGGTTCATCCTTCCATGGATAGAAATCACTGATCTTCGAATCGTCCGAACTAAAGCTCATCCACACCTGCAGGATAAATACGGTCAGGCTCCAGGCCGCCTCTCCTTCCAGCATCACGACGGAATCTTTCCAATAACCGAAACGCTCCTTTTCATTGACATATTCATCTGCCAGGTTCAGGCCACCGCAGAATGCGATCTTGCCATCGATCGAAGTGATCTTCCGATGGTTACGGTTATTCTGGATGGTAGTAAAGAACGGGCGGAAAGGATTGAAGATCTGGCACTTGATCCCCAGGGCTTTCATCTGTTCCGTAAAATCAGGAGGAAGACTGAGAAAACAGCCCATGTCGTCATACATAAGGCGCACATCGACACCTGCTTTCGCCTTCTCTTTCAGGATCTCCAGGATCGAATCCCAGAAGACACCTTCTCCGATGGTGAAGTACTCCATAAAGATGTATTTTTCCGCTGTACGGAGTTTCTCGAGAAAGACGGGCCAGAACCGTTCACCCGGAGACAGGTACTGTGTCTTCGTGTTTTTATAGATCGGAAAATGCATGGTATCCTGAAGATAATCCACATTCCTCAGATACTCCGGGAAAAGCGTCTCCACTTCATTTCTGACTTTTTCCGACCTGGGAAGATCCTCAAAGGAATCCTCGACCGTTTTCTGAAGATTCTTGGCGTAATATGCCGTGGTCATCTGCGTGTTGAGAAATACGTAAAGGACGCCACCGAATACCGGAAACATCAGGATCAGGAACACCCAAGTCAGACGATATCCGCCCTTGTCATTCTTACTGACAACGTAAAGCGCAACGATCACGCTGATCACACGGAATAAAACAGACGCGATGTCCGAGTAGAGTGTACCCGCCGCGATCAGGAAAATAAACGATGCAATTTCGATCAGCAGGATCAGTATGATCACTGCACGTCTCATCAGGAGAGACTGAAACCATTGTTTGCGCATTTTTCTCCTCCTCAACTCCCTTTATAATTATCAACATTCTGAAAATTAAGTCAAATTTGTGTATTATTTTTGATATGCCTGCGATAAAATTTCTGTATACAAGGAGATGAGTTTATGTATAGTAGCAAGAATGTTTCGAAGAAGTCTTTTCTGCCTGTCTGCATCATGGCGAATTATTTACTCGGTGCTGCAATTACTTATCTTATTTGCCTGACAGGCGGAACCCCAAGCATTTACGCCAACCTGATCGTGATCCCGATCGTGCTCGTGGCATTATTCACGCCAATCTGGCATAGTGTTTTTTTCGCCACGTTATGCGGTCTTTGCATGGGACCTTTGCAGTGTTGGATCCTAGGTGGAAACTGGAGCGATCTGACCTGGCTGATCCGTCTTAGCGTATACGTGGTCCTGGCTTCCGTCATCTCCTACATCTCCACTAAGACCAGAAAACGTGAAAACTTTTATGAGCAGCTGGCCACACACGATCCGCTTACCGGACTGGAAAATATTCAGAGTCTGACCCGCAAGGAGTATACCGACTGCACCATGTCGATCCTTATGCTCTCTTTCCCCGACTCCAGCGATATGCAGGGACTTTTCGGAAACGAGTTTTACCAGAACATTATGTCCCGTATTTCCAAGGATCTTCTGGATCTGCTCAAGCCTTATCCGAATGCCAAGCTGTACAAGGGCAGCGATCTGAATTTCGCCGTTACCGTTCAGCATCACAATAGCGAAGAGAGCCTGGAGAATATACTGGCTTCACTAGACAATCTGAACGATGTGACGATCCACATCGACCAGGTTCCGATCTACGTCTCCTACCGCATCGGATTCACCGTCCTTTCTGCCGGTGACAAGATTTCGGACGGTGTCCGTAATGCGAATATCGCGCTTCGCTATTCTTTCCTGAAAGACCAACAGATCAGCCGCTATACCGAAGCCATGCGGGATTACTATAAAGGCGTCATGAGTATCGCAAGTGAGTTCCCTGCCTCTATGGCCAAGGGAATGGTGCAGGCTTCCTATCAGACCATCCACGATGCCAAGACCCGTGAACCGGTCAGCGTTGAGATCCTGGCCAAGTGGGTCCGCGAAGACGGATCCAAGATGACCGCAGAGGAATTTGTACCGATCCTGAAGAAGACATCCTGCTTACACGATCTGACGATGTTCATGACGAAAGAGGCGCTTCGTTATGCCAAGCTTCCGCTCAACCTGAACAACTCTTTCAGCATCAATTTTTCTTCATCGGAACTGAATGAGAAATCCATCCAGGAATTCGTCCGCACCATCGAGGATTCCGGTATCGAACCGGGCCGTGTCATGGTCGAGATCACCGGCCGATTCAGCGACGATGCGTATCTGATCCGTGAGAACCTCCAGTTCCTGCACAAGCACGGGATCCGCATCGCTATCGATTTGTTCAGTTCCGGATTCTCCTCCTGTGTCGTATTCACGGACATGCCGATCGATGTCATCAAGCTCAGCCGTTCGATCACATCACATGCCGGCAACGAACGCGGCTATTCCCTGATCAAGAGTATCAGTGCTTTTGCCAAAGAAATGGGCATCAAGACCGTAGCAGAAGGCATCGAGAACGAAGAACAGGCCAGACTCTGCAGCCAGGCAGGTATCGATTATCTGCAAGGATATCACTTCAGTGTTCCGCGGCTTCTTAAAAATGTGGAGAATGATCTGGATCTCATGAAAGCACCCTCCGCCTCTGAGGCTAAAGATCCGGAAAGCGCTGTAAATCCAGGCATCTCTATGATCCGTAAGAACGACCGGTCCGAAGGAAATAGCGAAGGCTAACGGCTTGAACAAGGTTCCGGGGATTCCCGATATTTCAGTTCTAGTTCTTATGCTTGCGCACTCTTAGGAGATTCGCATATCGGTTTGCGGCCCGATACGCGCGCTTGGCATTATCTTTCAGAACATTCCGGGAAGGCTGCTTCTCCTCGTCTGCCGGCACGACTTTCGCATCTTTTAATTTGCGGGATGAATTATTGATCTTTCCCAAAGTCGCGCGCCGGATCGCTCTCTTGCGTACATGACGGGCAATCGTATTCTTATAGGCATCTTCCACTCTGTTGGCGAAAGTCTCCGCCGAGTAGGCCGCCACCGTCTCTTCCGCGCGGGAAGAAAACATGGCCATCTTCTGCTCGTCCGAAAAGAGCGACTCTACGATATCCGGCAGATCCTCTTCTCTCTCGAAAAGAACTGCATTCTCGCCGTCGATGAACAATTCGTTGACCGCATCGTCTTTTCTGGCGATGACCGGAAGTCCTGCCGCCATGGCCTCATAGTATGTTAATCCCTGTGTTTCCGATGTAGAACAGGAGATAAAGACATCTCCCGTCTGGTAATACTTTCCGATCTCGGTATATGGGACAGATCCGGCGAAGATCACGTGGGAGCGCATATTCAATCGTGCGGCCAGATCGATCAGATCACTCAGCGCAGGGCCATCTCCGATGACCAGAAGCTTGACCTTCGGCGTCTTCTCCACGATCTTCGGCATCTGCTCAATGATCACATGGATGCTCTTCTCCTTCGCAACACGTCCCAGACTCAGAAGCACTTTATCGTCCTTGTTGATTCCTAGAGAAGAACGCAGTTCCGCGATTTCTTTCGGATCGAAATTCGACTTGTTGAATGGAGAAATATCGATTCCTGTCGGAATGACATAGATCGGTTTCTTCACGCCATATTCGCACAGACTGTGCTTGACCTTCTCCGTTGGAACGATCAGGCCTGTAGGGATATTGCAGAAGATCTTACTATATTTCTGGGCCATACCCGGAGTAATGATCTTCGTCACTTTTCCATTTAAGATATAGTGGGTATAGTCTTCCAGCATCGTATGATACGTGTGGATGATCGGCAGATGAAGTGCCATGGATGATGAAAGACCTACCATGCCCATCGAGAACTCGGTCTGGGTATGGATAATGTCGATCTTCAGCCGCTTCAAGATACGGACAAGTCCGAAAGAATACGGCATCGTGGTACGGTAGGGACGGACCAGAAGCATCGGAATACTTGGGATCCGGAATACAGGTGGCTTCTTATGCACACGCCGGATCACCGGTGAATTGTTATCGGAAGTGGCGAAAATATACACCCTATGGCCTTTCTTACGAAGCGCAGTAGCAAGCGTATAGATTGAAGACGTCACTCCATTGATATCCGGAAAATACGTATCTGTAATGATTGCTATATTCATCTTCTTCTCCTCTTTCCCTCCATCATAGATTATACCATAGCAGAAGAGAATCACATGACAAATCGTTCATTTTATCTTTTTCTAATCGTCATGGATATCGTGGATAACGTGCTTTCCAGAAACAACGTCTTGAATTTGACATTTTGAGGATGTTTTTGTTATATCGGTGCATTTGATTTTGTTATACTGGAAAGCAAGCAAACCAAAGGAGGAATGGTATGGCTTTTTCTAATGATTTTATATGGGGTGTAGCCGGGGCCTCTTATCAGGTCGAAGGCGCCTGGAACGATGACGGTAAGGGACCATCTATCTGGGACACGTATACACAGCAGCCCCAATCACCTGTACGAAACCACGAGAATGGAAATATAGCATGCGATCACTACCATCACATGAAAGAAGATATTGCACTGATGGCACAGATCGGCATTCGTGCCTACCGCTTCTCGATCAGCTGGCCGCGTGTTATCCCGGATGGTACCGGCGAGCTCAATGCCAAGGGTCTTGCCTTCTATTCCGATCTGGTCGATGAACTTCTGAAATACAATATTGAGCCGATGGTCACGCTTTATCACTGGGATCTTCCGCAGGCGCTTTATGACCGTGGAGGATGGCTCAATCCGGAGATCGTCAACTGGTTCTCCGATTACACCAAAGTCATCGTCGATGCCCTTTCCGACCGGGTCAGATACTGGTTCACCCTGAACGAACCACAGATCTTTATCGGTCTGGGATATAAACTCGGCATGCATGCGCCGTTTCTGAAAGTATCCGACCGCGACCTGGCCGTGATGACTAGGAATGTTCTGCTCACACATGGTACGGCGATCCGTACGATCCGGGCGCACGTCAAGACGGCTCCGAAGATCTCCTGGGCGGTCACCGGTCCGACATACGAACCGGAAAACGACTCGCCGGAAGCGATCGAAGAAGCCAGAACCAAGAGTTTCGAGTTCAATTCGGACGCATATATCCTTTCGAACGGCTGGTGGGCGGATCCGGTCTTTCTGGGCCGTTTCCCGGAAGGCGCCGAGGAATACTTCGGTCCTTACTTCCCCACCTTCACCGAAGAAGAGTGGGATATCGTCCGGACGCCGATGGATTTCTACGGATGCAATATCTATAACGCCATTGAAGTGGCTCCGGATCCGAAGACTGCGAACGAGGCTAAACGCGGACGTCCGATCACACCGATTCCGTGGCCGATCACGCCGGACGTGCTGTACTGGTCCCCGAAATTTCTTTACGAACGATATAAGCTTCCGATCCTCATTACCGAGAACGGATGTGCCAACTGCGACTACCTCTATCTGGACGGCAAAGTCCACGACCCGCAGCGCATCGATTTTACCAAGCGCTATCTTCGGTCTTACGACCGTGCCGCATCTGAAGGCATCCCGCTGCTCGGATACGTTTACTGGTCTTATATGGACAATTTTGAATGGGGACAAGGCTATGACATGCGCTTCGGCCTGATCCATGTGGATTACCAGACACTGAAGCGGACACCGAAAGACTCCGCTTACTGGTACAAAGAAGTCATCGAGAGTAATGGAAAAAAGATCTGGGAGTGATCCCGGATCTTTTTTTTCGATACATATGCAAAATATCCCGCTTAGGATTTCTTGAACGGGCTGGGTCCGTCCGGATCGTATTCCGGCAGGTCCGCCAGTCCGAACTCGACCGCCAGGCTCTCATGTGTGTCCGGCTGGATCTCGTCTGGCTTCTTCTCATTCCCGACACGGCGATCGATCGGTCTTTCCGGAAGTCGCTTTCCTCTGCCCAACGAACGGTTCTGGATCTCCTGTTTCATCATGAAAAGAGGAGAATGCTCATCGGGAAGCGGCACCGGTTCACTCGGCAACGGCTTGTTCCGGCTGGCCTTCAATTCTTCACTGACCTCGCCTCCATAGGCATCCGTTATCGGCACTTTGATGTCGATAGTCGTCTTGGCACGTTGCTTCTCCAGGCGTAACAGCGCTTTATCCGAGGCAGACTGATTCAGCTGGGATTCCATTGCAAAAGCCGAGGCAACAGTGTCGACCATATACGTGCGGCCATTCAGCAGAAGCTCCGGGTTCGTCACATCGCTGTAGGAATAATTCTTGATCTTCTTCTTGGTATGGTTGCCCAGACTGTCTCCCTGTCCGGCATTTTCTTCCTTTCCATCTGCAGAAAGAGGGATCACACGCACATCGGAATCCACTCCGGAAATACCATTCATATACCAGATGACGCACTCATCTTTCTTTCTTCTCTTCATCTGCCACATCGGCAGATATACCAGTTCGCCTAACGGGCGGCTATACTGGGTCTCATCCACGTAGGAACTGATCTTGAAGTGCTCAAGGTTTTCGGTGATAATGCATTCCTTCACCCATGTACGGATCTGCGCAAGAAGGTGATTGCTTATGCTTTCATAATCCTTATCCAGCTGGGTAAAAACACAGTCTTTCGGAAGTTTCTCTTCATCGATAAGATTTCCCTTGATCATGAATGGCGAGATCTTCTCGAAAACATCATCGCGGACGCCGGTACATGCACTCTCCGGCACATTCGTCCAGACCATCTCTGCGGTAAACGTCTTCGGGTAAGGCGTTACGGCAGAGGAAGAACGTTCGAACGTGATTTCACTGGTCGTCAGTTTATCCACAAGTTTATCGCCCATGTTGGATGCGATCTTAACAAGCGGAACAACGCTCAGGACCGTAGAAGTGATCAACTGATAATCGAACAGGAAGCATGGAACATATATCGGCGAGATCGATTCGATATAGTCCTTGCCGCCATAGAAACGCATACGGAAATTCTCCTGCTTGAGACGCTTCTTATACGCCGCCCTGGCCTCCTCCAGCGTGTACCGGAAGGAAGCGATCCGTGTCGGCGCCGGCATCGGATGCAAGGAAGACTCCTCTTCCTCGATATAACTGCCTCCGCAGAAAGAACAGGTACACATCGGCACTTCAGAATCCGATGCCATATAGTGCTTCTTCCCGCAGTCACGGCAGACTAATGTACGGTACTTATCTTTTGCCAGATATTTCGGAGTGAAAAAGCCCCAATCCACGCTCTCCAGTGCATCAGATTCTTTTAACGGCGCAGAGCAAAAGAAGCAGAGATTCTCTGCCTCTTTCTCGAAAAGCACTTGCGCGCCACACTGTGGACATCGGAAAGCTTTCTCCATAAACTAATAACTCCCTGCCTTTCGGCAAATACTATCAGTTATTCGGCTTGAATGGACTCGGTCCATCCGGGTCGTAGTCAGGCATGCCGCGCATAGCACGTCTTGCCGTCTCTTCTTCTCTCGCCAGGTTCTGACGCAACGGATCGGCTGCGCCTCTTGCCAGGGACGGGATATCCTCTTCATCTCTTCTTCCGGATTCCTCCATAGCACGACGCTGTGCATATGTGCGCGGACGTTCACTGGAATAGAAGAACGAAGAATCCTCACCTGTCGGTCTGGGTGTCGGGTGATTCTCCACTCCCATCGGACGGTCGTCATCCATAGTTCTCTCTTCACGCATGGATGAACCCGGACGTACAGACGGTCTCTGCATGCTCGGTCTCTGGGCCGGGCGCTGGGAAGCACGATCATCCATCATTTCCTGCTGAGACGGTCTTCTTACCGGCGGACGTTGCGGGATCGGGCGATCCGAAGCGGAACGCTGGGAAGGCATCTGAACCTCAACACGTCTCGGAGGCGGATTGCCGTTCTGACGCGGAGGCGGGTTTCCATTCTGACGCTGCAATGTACGGTCTGTCGGACGGGCGGCCGGACGAGGAGATCTGTCTGCCAGACGGGATTGTCTTTCTGCCAGACGGCTCTCACGTGCCGGTTCCTCATCACGGTCTCTTGTATTTGCGGAACGCGGCGGTGCAAAGATCGCACGGTTATCCGGCTGATCGCCATGATCGAATGCCGGACGCGGCATCTCCTGGCGGGATTCTGCTCTCTCTCTTGCCTCCGTTTCGGAACGCAATGTTCTGAAACGTGGAGACGGTTCATGCTCAGAAGCCGGAGCTTCTTCTCTTGCTTCCGCTCTGGCCGCAGGTCTGG
>Ga0247611_10010935_pt1 | contig 10568 bp, 11 predicted proteins | sample 177DNAGHGhighgp2_FD_192422 | JGI IMG/M metagenome (GOLD analysis project Ga0247611, IMG submission 192422) | Sheep rumen microbial communities from Palmerston North, Manawatu-Wanganui, New Zealand - 1770 DNA GHGhigh gp2 | ecosystem: Host-associated > Mammals > Digestive system > Stomach > Rumen... | reverse complement strand
GGATCTTTATGGGCGACGTCGGGTCGCAGACGCTGGGCTTTCTTCTCGGCGCGGCGGCGATGGTGGGCCTTTTCAAGGTCCACGCGCTCGTGACCTTCCTTGTCCCGCCGGCCGCGCTGGCGCTGCCGCTCGGCGACACGGCCTTCGCCTTTCTCCGCCGCGCGCTGCGCCGGCAAAACCCGCTGCGCGCCGACCGAGGCCATATCCACCACATTCTGCTCGACAGCGGCATGGGGCAAAGAAAAGCCGTGGGACTGCTCTATGGCGTGTCGGCGCTCTCCGGGCTGCTGGCCGTCGCGCTGAGCGAAACGGGGGACACCGCCCGCGCCGCTGCGGCGCTGACGATGACCTGCGCGGGAGGCGCGGCCTGCCGCCTGATCCGGAGGCGGCTCACCCGCCGACGGCGGAGAGCGTCATAAAAGCAGCAGCGCGCCGAGTACGAACAAAAGCTCAAGCTCGCCGCTCTCGCGGTACATCAGATAAACGATCAAAAGAAGGATCAGATCCTCGGTCTCGAGCTCGAGCGTGATGCGCCCGAGCAGCGATTCGACCGCCTGGCGGATCGGCTCGACCGGCCCGTCTGTGAAAGGCGGAGGCGGCATCGGGGGAGGAGGAACGGGATGCGGACGCTGCGGCGTGTCCTCTACGCGGTGCGGCCGCCCTCCGCCGCCGTGATAGACCTTATACATGCCCCGCCTCCCCGCTCTCAAGGCCGAGCTTTGCCAGCGACGCGAGCCGCGCCAGACGGATCGCGCGGCCGAGCTTTTTGCCTCGCTTCTCGTCAAGACAGGCGGCGAGCGCCTCAAGCGCGGCAAGGCGCGGACTTTTCGCGCCGCCGCCGCGCAAAAGCTTCGAGAGCGACGCAAGATCGAGCCCGGGCAGGTCCTTCATCCCGTTTCCGAGAGATGCGGGATCCGGCGCTTCCGCCCTGCGCACGTCCGCCGCCTCCGGCTGCGGCGCGCCGCCCATCAACGACTGCGCGATCGCGCTGATGCGCGCAAGCTGCTCCGGGTCGTTCAAAACGCTGCGGATTTCATCCTCCAGCTCGCTCACGGCGCGCCCTCCTTCCTTATTTGCCCATGATCCGCTGCACGTCCGCGGCGAGATTTTTGCCCTCGGGTGTGGAGAGCAGCGTGCCAAGCATTCTTTGCAGCGCCGCGCCGTCGCCGCTCCTCACGGCCTTCTCCAGCGCCGCGCCGTCGATCATGCCTGAGAGCTTTTTGCCGTCCCGGGAGGCGGCAAGCTGCTCGAGCTCGCCCGCCTTCCCGCTGCTCTGCAGCGCGCGGGCGATCGATTCCAGATCCTTCATTGACCCCATCACACTCCTTATCCCGTCGCTTCATTGTATGCGGGTGGGGAAAGAAAAGATACAAAACAGGAGGAACACCCATGAAAATTGCCGTTTTTTCCGATACCCACGGCAATACGGGCAAAATGCTGCGCACGGTCGAGGCGCTGCGGCCGGACGCAATCGTCCACCTCGGCGACTATGAGCGCGATACCGGGGGGCTGAAGAAGGCCTTTCCGGACATTCCGCTCTACCAGGTCTGCGGCAACTGCGACGTCAATTCGACCGGACCGGTCGACGCGGTCGTGTCCTTCGGTCCGGTAAAGACCCTTTTGACCCACGGCCACCGCTACAGCGTGGACTGGGGGCGGCTCGATTCGCTCGTCTACGCCGCGCAGGAGCGCGAATGCCGGCTTGTTCTTTTCGGCCATACGCACATGCCGGAGTATACCGAGATCGGCGGCGTCACGGTCATCAACCCCGGCACGGCAGGAAAGGGACACAAGCTGACCTGGGCGCTTGTCGAGATCTTTGACAACGGCGGCATCGCCGCCGAGATCCGGGACTTGTCATAAGAAAACCGGAATGGTAAAATAAAAGAAAGACAGAACAGGGAGGATCCGGATATGGCAAAGAAGATCACGCGCATCGTCCTGACCGGCGGCCCCGCCGCGGGCAAAACGACGCTCATCAGCCGCATTCTCAAGGAATTCAAGCAGGAGGACGGCTGGAAGGTCATCACGATCCCCGAGACGGCGACCGACCTGATCTCCGGCTTCGGCATCGGCCCGTTCCCGGGCTGCATGAGCATGCTGGACTTCCAGTATTACGTGATCGAAGATCAACTGCACAAGGAGCGGCTCGCGCTCCGCGCGGCGGAGGCCGTGCCGGAGGAGAAGGTGCTCGTCGTCTATGACCGCGCTCTCTTTGACGACAAGGCCTACATATCCGACGAGGAATTCCGCACCGTGCTCGCCCACTTCGGCAAGACCGAGGAAGAGGTGCTCGCGGGCTATGACACGGTGCTGCACCTGGTATCCTGCGCCAAGGGAGCGGAGTTTGCCTATAACTACGGAAACGCCGCCCGCTATGAGACCGTCGAGCGCGCCCGCGAGATCGACGACAACACGATCCGCGCCTGGAGCGCGCATCCCTCACTGCAGATCATCGACAACTCCGTCGACTTTGAGGACAAAATCAACCGCGCCATCGCCGCGATCTACCGCGTTCTGGGCCAGGAGGTGCCGGACACGGACAAGAGCAAGTATCTCATCGAGATGCCGCCGGTGGAACTGCTGCCGGAAAAGTACGGCGCCGTGCCGACCGAGATGATGCAGACCTATCTCACCGCCACCAATCCGCTGGCCGAGCGGCGCGTCCGCCAGCAGCGCAGCGGCGACGGCTACCTGTACTTTTACACTGAAAAGCGCATCGGCGAGGACGGCCGCCGCTGGGTGACCGAGCGGCCGATCAGCGAAAAGGAATACATCCGCTATCTGATGGAAAGCGATCTGACGCTGCGCGCCGTGCGCAAGACCAAGTACCGCTTCCACTATGCCGGACGGGCGATGGAGATCGACGTCTATCCCTTCTCGGACGAGCGGGCGATCCTCTTCGTCTATGGCAGCGGCCACGAGAACGCCGCCCTGCCGGAGGAGATCGCGGTGCTGCGCGACGTCTCGGGCGACGCGGACTATAAAAACCGCCGCCTCGCTTCGACGCAGGTTCTGTAACAAACGGGACGAAGCGGGCAGGCCCGGACGAGGCCTGCCCGCTTCGGTATCATACGATAAAAAACGCGAGGGCTCCTTTATGCTGTCTCTGCTGCTTGGGATCATTTATCTCTCCTTTATCAGTCTCGGCCTTCCGGACTCGCTGCTCGGCGCCGCGTGGCCGGTCATCCATACGGAGATCGGCGCGCCGCTGCCGGCCTCGGGCTTTATTTTCATGATCATCGCCGTCGGCACGATCGTCTCGAGCCTGCTCAGCGACCGGCTGACGCGGCGTCTCGGCGCGGGCAGGGTCACGGCGATCAGCGTGGCGATGACCTGCGCGGCGCTCTTCGGTTTTTCCTTCAGCCGCAGCTATGCGATGCTGTGCCTCTGCGCGATCCCTTACGGGCTTGGCGCGGGCGGCGTCGACGCGGCGCTGAACAACTATGTCGCGCTCCATTATGCCAGCCGGCACATGAGCTGGCTGCACTGCATGTGGGGCGTCGGCGCGACGGTGGGGCCGGCCATCATGGGCGCGGTGCTTGCCGCCGGGCACAGCTGGAACGCCGGCTATCGGACCATCGGACTGATGCAGCTGGTGCTTACGGCGATCCTGTTTCTCAGCCTGCCGCTCTGGCGCGCGGCCGCCGGCGGCGCGGCGGAGAGCGGCAGGGGAGGGGCGCTGTCGCTGCGTGAGATCGTTTCGCTGCGCGGCGTCAAGGCCGTGATGCTGTGCTTCTTCTGCTATTGCGCGGCCGAGCAGACGGTCGGTCTTTGGGCCAGCAGCTATCTCGTCACCGCCCGCGGCGTCGACCCGGTCACGGCCGCAAAGTGCGGCAGTCTCTTCTTCTTCGGTATCACGGCGGGACGGGCCGTCAGCGGCTTTCTGACCTTCAAGCTCGGCGACAGGGAGATGGTGCGTCTGGGGCTGGGGATCATCGCGCTCGGTATCCTGCTTGTGCTGCTGCCCCCCGGGAACGGCGCTGCGCTCGCCGGGCTGATCCTCATCGGGCTCGGCTGCGCTCCGGTCTATCCCAGCCTGATCCACGCAACGCCTTCCCACTTCGGCGCGGAGCGCTCCCAGGCGATCATCGGCGTGCAGATGGCAAGCGCCTATACGGGCACGTCGCTGATGCCTCCGCTCTTCGGCGCGCTCGCCGCGCGCACGTCGATCCGCGTCTTTCCGCTGTATCTGCTCGTGCTGCTCGTGCTGATGATCCTTTCGCACGAAAGGCTCATCCACAGCACGGAAACGACATAAAACTAAAAAACGAAAAGCGGCCTCCCCGACGGGGAGGCCGCTTTTTATCAATCAAACACGATCGCGTCGGCGAGCAGACTGTACTCATCCGGCGGATAGATCGTCCCATAGGGGACGGGATCGATCGCATAGTCCTCCCGCAGCGCCGCGACGGTTTTTTCCGAATACGTCTGCACGGTGAGACTCAGGTAATACTGCCTGTCTGTATCGTTCCGGTCAAGCGGCATGCCGATAATCTCGATCGTGACGTTCGTTGCGTCGGTGTACTGCTCCGGCGTTTCATAGAAAAAGTATTGCTGGCCGATCCGTTCGGCCTCCAAATCCGGCAGGAGAGCATCGAAAAAGAGTTTCTGCGCCTCGTCCGAGGAGAGGGGAAGATGCTGATATCCGGCCTCTGTCTGCCAGTTGATCGCGCCCCCTGCAATGAGCATTTCTTCATATGGGAAATCGCCGAGCGTCCGCTCCAGGATCGCCTCACGGCAGTTGAACAGCGCGCTCATCCGCCGAAAGTCCGAATCCGGATCGAGCATCGCGTCGCGCGTGACGGCCAGACGGTAATTGCGCAGCAGCGTCGAGCCGTCGCGCAGGTGGTAGGCGATCTCGTAATACTGTCCCTCGCCCGCGCTCTCGTGCGCGGCCTTGTGGGTAATAATATCCCGCTGCAGCTCACAGACGGCCTCAATATTCTCCGGCTCGTCAAGCGTGAGAAAGCGCAGCGACACACTCTCGACCTCTGCCGGGTCGGGCACGCGGCGCTCATAGCCGAAGAGGTCGCTCTCCCACGCGGCAAAGAAAAGGAGGATCGCGGCGCACAGAGCGGCGAGCTTTTTCCACCCGCGGAAGAACACACGCGTCGTTTTGTGTATCAGCATCTCCGCGCCGTACCAGCCGATAAAGGCGCTGATGCACGCGAGCACGGCCAGAAACACCGCCGCACCGGGGCCGAAAAGACTGCGGTTGAAGCGCCAGTCGAAAACAGCGGCGGGCAGCACGATCGCACAGCCGAGGGCCATGCAGAAACAAAACAGAGGTTTCAGCACATCAAAGGCCACGGCGTCGCCCGCGCGCTCAAGCGCCCTGCGGCGGAAGAGCAGCAGCGCCAGCATCGCCAGGACAAGCCCGCATACGGCATAAATCGCCATCAGCCCCACGTCATTGAGCCGGTAGGCGTCCGGAATGGCCAGTCCCGTCTCGTCGAACACCGAGGAGACGGAGAGCCCTTCCACGATGCGGCAAAGCGGAGAAAGAGCACCGAGGCTTTGCCGGCGGACCGCCATCCCGTAGACAAAATAGGCCATCAGATGCCGCAGACAGTACTCCGCCGCCACGGCCGCGCAGCCGATCAGAAGCCATGCAAGCGGCAGGAGCAGCAGATTGCCCGTCAGCATCGCACAGAAGACCGCAAAGCCCAAAAACGCGATGACGCCAAAGGCCGTGACCGCCGCCCAGATCAGGATCGGCCCGGCCTCGGCCATGCCGGAGGGAACGGCTACGGCGAGCGTGAGCAGCGCCGTCACCGCTACGGCGGCGAGACACATCCCCAGCACAGTGAGATACGAGCTTAGAAACAGCGACGGCCGTGAGAGGGGCAGCGAGCCCATCGCCGCGCTGCCGCGCATGCTGTACATCCAGGCGAAGGCCGCCATGACGCACAAAAGCGTGAACACCGCCGAGAGCAGCACGCAGGGGCGTACCGCGCTCAGCACGGCGTAGTTGAAAAACCGGTCGGGACTGTACGGATTGCGGCTGCTGCTCATCACAGAGACAGGCAGAAGCAGCATCAGCCCCAGAAAATAAACAGCCCACAGCAACCAATAGCGGCGCAGCAGGTCGCGCGCGATACCGCGGTTAAAGGACCATGTCCGAGAGCGCATGCCCGGCACCTCCCAACTCATAGATAAAGATCTCCTCAAGCGTCAGCGGCAGCACATCCAGAAAGAGCGGCTGTGTCGCGGCGAGCTTTTGCTGCAGCTCATCACTCTTCCCGCGCAGGATCAGTGTGCGCAGGCGGCCCATGGCGCTCTCATGCAGGATCTCAAGCCCTTCCGGGACGTCTCCGCCGTCGGCATAGGCCAGCTGGATCTTGACGATGTTGTCCTGCAGCTCGGTCAGCGTGCGCTCGAGCAGCATCTTCCCATTGTTCATGATGCCCACATGGTCGCAGACATCCTCCAGCTCGCGCAGGTTGTGCGACGAGACGAGCACCGTCGTGCCGCGCTCGGCCACGTCGGCGAGGATCAGCCCCCACACCGCGCGGCGCATCACGGGATCAAGCCCGTCGACCGGCTCGTCTAAGATCAGCACCTCCGGGCACTGGCTCAGCGCCAGCCAGAAGGCGGCCTGCTTCTGCATGCCGCGGCTGAGACGGCGCATCGGGCGCGTGTCGTCCAGCCGGAAGGCGCCGCGCAGCGTCTCATAACGCTCGAAGGAAAAGCGGGGACAGAGCGAGGCGTAAAAGCGCGCCATGTCGGAGATGCTGTCCGAGGCGTGGAAGAAGACCTCGTCCGGGATAAAGGCTATCCGCGCCTTGACGGCCGGGTTTTCAAACACCGCCTCTCCGCAGACGGACACTTCGCCCTTCTCCGGGCGGTAGACGCCTGCGAGATGGCGGATCACCGTGGTCTTACCCGCGCCGTTGGGGCCGACCAGTCCGTAGACCGCGCCGCGCGGAACGGCAAGATCGAGCGAACGCAGCGCCGCAAAATCGCCGAAGTGTTTTTCCAGCGCGCGGCATTGTATCATCACTTCACGCATGTCTCTTTGCCTCCCTGTATCGATCGGATCATGTCTTCCTCGCTCACGCCGGCGGCACGCAGCTCGTCTGCCAGCGCGGCAAAGCGCGCAAGCAGCTCCTGCCGGTGCGCCTTTCGCGCCGCGTCGCTGAGACTGGCAAAGCTCCCCTTGCCGGGGACGGAGCAGAGATAGCCGTCGGATTCCAGCTCGCGATAAGCGCGCTGGATCGTGTTGGGGTTGATGGCCAGTGTCCCGGCCAGCTCCCGCACCGAGGGCAGCTTTTCCCCTGGCGCAAGAACGCCCGTGACGATCAGATTGCGCAGTGCGTCATAGACCTGTTCATAGATCGGCCGCGGATCGCGGAAATCGATATGGATCAAATCGCAGCCCTCCGTTTCAACTGTATTAATTCGATTAATACAGTTATAGCGTACTCGATCTCTTTTGTCAAGAACCAAAAAAGGAAGCGCCACCCGGCGCTTCCTTTTCCTGTTTTGTTTTCAGTCTTGCGCTTCTTCCTCCTCCGGCGGGGGAGGGACAGCTTTCTTCGCGGCGCTTCGCTGCTCGACGACGGCGTTGATGCACCCGCCGATCAGCAGAAACTGGAAGCAGTAATACATCCACATCATCGCGACCATGATCGTGCCGATATAGCCATAGGCGCCGAACTTGTTCGACACCGCGATATACAGCGAGAACACCCACGAGAACACGGCCCAGGCCACGGCGCAGAACAGCGCGCCCAGCCACTGGCAGGCGGTGCGATGCTCCCCGGCGGGTACCCAGCGGTACAGCAGCAGGAACGAGAGCGTCAGGATCGCGAGCACGAGCAGATAGCGCATGTATTTCGTCAGCGAGAAGAGCCGCTCGAAAAAGCCTCCCTGCGGCAGCTTTTCACGCAGGTATGTGGAGATCACCCCGCCGTAGACCATCACGCCGAGGCTGATGATGATCATGATCACCAGGATCAGCATATAGACGACGGCGCGGGCGAAGAATATGACGACGTTGTCGCGCCGCTCGACCTCGTACACGGCGTCCAGCCCCTTCATGATCGCGCGCATCGCGCTCGAGGCGGAAAAAAGCGTCAGCAGGATGGAGACGGTGATCACGCCGCCGCCGCTGCGGTAGATGCTGCCGATGATGGGGGAGATGACCTTGTAGACCGACTCCGGCACCGCGGAGGCAAAGACGTTCAGCACGTCAGCCTGGTCAAAGGGAAGATAGCGGATCAGGCTGACGAGCAGCATCAGGATCGGCACGAGCGACATGAACAAAAAGTAATCGGAGGCCGCCGCGTAAACGGCGACCTTTTTCTTCCCGATCATGTCGAACACCGAGGCTACCGCCCCGGCGGTCTTTTTGATGTTGGCCATTCCGCGGCGATCAGACAGCGCCCGGCTTGCCGAGCATGCGGAACATGTTCTTCTTATAGGCCTCGACGCCCGGCTGGTTGAAGGGGTTGACGCCGGACATATAGCCGGAGATCGCGCAGGCCACCTCGAAGAAGCAGACGATCGCGGCAAAGCCCTCCTCGTCGCGCGCGGGAGCCTCGATCACGATGTTCGGCACGCCGCCGGCGATGTGCGCTTCCTTTACGGCGTCGGCCGCGATGCGGCAGACCTCGTTCAGGTCGCGGCCGGCGATGTAGTTCAGCCCGTCGCCGTTCTGCTCGTCGAAGGGGACCTCATAGCTGCCGCGAGCCTTTTCAAAGCGGACCACGCTCTCCATCAGCATGCGCGGGCCCTCCTGGATGAACTGACCCATCGAGTGAAGGTCGGCGGTGTACTCGACGCTGGCGGGGAAGATACCCTTTGCGTCCTTGCCCTCGCTCTCGCCGTAAAGCTGCTTCCACCACTCGGCCATGAAACGGAAGCTCGGCTCATAGCAGCCGAGGATCTCGACGCCGTAGCCCTTGTTGTACAGGTTCTGGCGCGCGGCGGCATACTGCCAGGCGGGGTTCTCGCTGCCCTCGACGGAGAGCGCGTCCATCTCGCGGATCGCGGCGTCGATGACCTTGCGCACGTCGATGCCCGCGACGGCCATCGGCAGCAGACCCACGGCGGAGAGAACGGAGAAACGGCCGCCCACGTCGTCGGGGACGACAAAGCTCTCCCAGCCCTTCGCATCGGCGAGCGATTTCAGCGCGCCGCGCTTCGCGTCGGTCGTGGCGAAAATATGCTCGTCGGCCTTGTCGCCGTATTTCTTTTCCAACAGCTCGCGGAAGATGCGGAAGGAGACGGCGGGCTCGAGCGTGGTGCCGGACTTGGAGATGACGTTGACGTCATAATCGTCGTCGCCGAGCTGGGCGAGAACGTCGCGCAGATAGTCCGCGCTCAGACCGTTGCCGACAAAGAACACGCGCGGATCGCCCGGGGCAGGGATGGGGCGCAGCAGCTCGATCGCGCCGCGCGCGCCGAGGTACGACCCGCCGATGCCGATGACGACGAGCGCCTTGGAGCGGCTGCGGATCTTATCTGCCGCGGCGAGGATGCGGTCAAGCTCGGTATCGCGGATCTTGCGGGGCAGATCGACCCAGCCGATAAAATCGTTGCCGAGACCGGAGCCCTCCTTGAGCGTCTTGTGCGCGAGAGCGGCAAGCGCGTAATCGGGGCCGGCGGCGGTGAAAAAGGCGGAAGCGCCGGAAAGATCGACTTTGACCATGGAAAAAGCCTCCTGTTACATTCGTTTGTATGGAAAATGCCATAACAAAAATATTATACATCAATCTCAGGCGAATGCAAGAAGAGCTTTTCCCCTTCGCACCTCACAGCCCGAAGAGGCTGCCGGCCAGCTTGAGGAAGATGCCGCCGATCCCGATGCGGCCGACGTCCCGCGCGGCCGAGAGCGGGAGCCGGGAAAGCTCCTCGTCCCCGCGCGTGACCACAAGCGTTCCCGCCGCATCACCCGCGTGTACCGGCGCGGGGAGCTCTTCGGGCAGAACATAGGAAAAGCGGCAGCTCTCCCCGCCCTTGGGGGAGAGAATATAGCGATCCTCCCCGCTATAGCGCAGCGCCGCGCTCTCCTCCCGGCCGTAGACGACGGGAACGGCGGGCAGCTCGCTCTCCTCCGGCAGAGGCGTGAGCGTGAAGTTGGCAAAGGCATAGTTCAAAAGCGCCTTGGCGTCGGCGTTGCGCGATTCGATCGTGTCGCCGTGCATGATAACGGCGATGAATTCGACGCCGTCGCGCTCCGCCGTCGCGGCAAGACAGTACATCGCCTTGGACGTAAAGCCGGTCTTGAGCCCTGTGCAGCCGGGATACCAGTAGACCAGTTTGTTGGTGTTGCTCAACGAAAAGTTCCCGCCGCGGATCGTGTCCATCCAGATCGTGGAATAGCGCTTGATGAGCTCGTGGCGGACGAGCTCGCGCGACATGACCGCGACGTCCCGCGCGGTGGTGTAGTGGTCGTCATCGTCAAAAAGCCCCGTGCAGTTGGTGAAGTGCGTCCCGTCCATGCCGAGAGCGGCGGCGCGGCGGTTCATCCGCTCGACGAACACCTCCTCGGTGCCGCACAGATGCTCCGCCATCGCCACGGCGCAGTCGTTGGCCGAGACCACGGCGATGCACTTGAG
>Ga0247611_10010933_pt1 | contig 10569 bp, 12 predicted proteins | sample 177DNAGHGhighgp2_FD_192422 | JGI IMG/M metagenome (GOLD analysis project Ga0247611, IMG submission 192422) | Sheep rumen microbial communities from Palmerston North, Manawatu-Wanganui, New Zealand - 1770 DNA GHGhigh gp2 | ecosystem: Host-associated > Mammals > Digestive system > Stomach > Rumen... | reverse complement strand
TAAATATACTATTTTAGTATTTTTATTTTTTCCTTCTATTATATTATTTGTATGTGTAGGAATTAATATAAAAAGCAAAAGTATTATTAATGACATTGTAGTTACAATTAATCTCTTTACTACAAATCCTTTTAATCTATTCATACTAAATAATATGTATTAAAAAAATAAAAATGACACAAGTCATTCTTATATGGATATTTCTCCTAGTTTTAATAATTCAATTACTGCCCCTGCTCTTCCTTTGCATCCAAGTTTTTGCATGGCATTTGATACATGATTTCTAACTGTTTTTTCACTTATACCGAGTTTTTTTGCTATTTCTTTTGTTGTATTATTTTTTATTAGTAATAAAAAAACATCTTTTTCTCTTTTAGTTAATATATTTGAATTCATATTGTCACTCCCTATTTTAATTTATGACAAATATGATTTTTTGTGTATTATGAAGTAAATTTAACTACTATATTTTTATCATCTTCAAATTCTTCTGATACTTCTTTCATAATATCATTAACTAAAGAAGTATTATGTTCAAGAGCTGCGATTGTTATTGTAATATTGTCTCCTGTTATTTCAACAAATGAATTTATATTTAATGTATTTTGTAATTTATCTTCTAAATATGTTTCTTTTCCTTTTGATAAATTTATTTGCTGTAACTCTTCAAAATAATTATTTTTCTCATCACTATTAGAAGAACTAATTATCTTATCTTGAAGTTCACTCATAACACTACTTATTTTTTCATCTCTTTCTACTCTTAATGCTAATAGTTTATTATTATCGCTCACATCTATATCTACCTTTGATGATACTTCACTTACATTATTACTAGAAAAAATATCACTTGGGAGTGTAATATAATAAATACCAAGAATAAGTATAAGAGAAAACAAAGTCAAAAACCATAAATTTTGTTTATTCATATGCACCTCAATATAATATATTTAAAATACATTATTTTATGCATAAAAAAAGTTTAGTCATAAAGGGCTAAACATTTATGTAATGCCATTTCACAATCTCTTTCATTAAATGGTTTTGCTAATACTTCAACAATTGGATATGATTTTGCTCTTTCTATTGTATCAATATTTTCAACACCACTAATTACTACAACTGGTAACTTAACGAAGTAATTATTTGCTTTAAAGAAATCTAACACTTCAAATCCATCAACATTAGGCATATTTAAATCTAATAAACAAGCTTTAACTTTTGCTCTTTTTTCATCATTTGCACAATAATCTATAACACCACTACCATCTGAATAAATAATAACATCATAATCTTTTTCAAAAACTTTCTTTATAAAATTAGCTACAACTGAAGAATCATCTACAATAAGAATAACTCCTTGTTTTGAAGAAGATTGTGCTTTCTTTTCCGTAGTTACAGTTCCTTGATAAATTATTGCTTGAGACATTGGATCCATTTCACTTGGGGTTGATAATATTTCATTTATTATTGTTTCATCTGTTTTACTATCATCTTTTCCATATAAGTATTTTTTACATGCACTAACAATTTTACTAACTTCTATCATTAAGTTATCATGTTTAGCACTAACTCCTGCTATATCATTTGCCTTACTTAATAATTCAAGTTCATATGCAAGATCTCCTACCTTCATAAATCCTAAGTATCTTACATCACTTTTTAAAGAATGAACATCAATCGCATAATTAGCCATATCATTTATACTTTTATACTTATTTAAATTAGCAATTTTTTCATCAATTAAATTTAAAAAATCATTTAAAACTTCATCATACATATTCATATCACCAAGAAGTTCTAAACTCTTATTAATATCAGCTCCAGCTGAAATTAAAACATTAGTATCTTTCATAAATACACCTACCTTTAATTCATTATAACATATATTTTAAAATTTCCTATTGACAAAAGTATCAAATGTGTTACAATATATGGCATGAAAAACATGTATGATTATGTAAATTATATTGAAGTTGACAAAAACATAGATGAACTTGAGAAAGATTTTATTCAAGACTTTGTATCTTTCAGAAAGGAAAATAATTTAACTCAAGAATTACTTGCTATGTATTCTAAAGTAAACAGAGTTAAAATATCTAGAATCGAATCTTTAATGCATTCACCTACTGTTAGAAACCTTCTTCAAATATTAGGGCCACTTGGCTACACAATTAAGATTGAAAAGATAAAAAGGGATAAAAATAAAACAACTGAATAATAATCAGTTGTTTTATTTTAGAATCATTTTTCTTATATAACTATTTTCATCAATTGCTATGTCATCAGTTTTTTCCATAACTATATTAATTATATCTCTATTATTTAATACATAATTATATGATACTGGTTCAATATGATTATTAACATATACTTCTGGTTTACTATCAAAGTCAATTCTTAGTTTTCTTAAATAATCTATAATTGTTGATCCTTTTTTTAGTTCTATATAATCTCCATAAGTATTATAAACATATATCATATCTGTTAAGATTTTTGATTCTGCTTGATTTATAAAATCTATATTACCATAGTTTTTAGAATTTATTTCTGCAAGTACTTTAATAAATTGAAGATTTTTTAAATCATCATTCATTGCTTTTTTAGCTTCACCTTTTTTTGTATACCAATATGCCATTATTCCATATTCAGCAGTCAAATCCATATCAGGTGTTCTAATTAATCCTTTTAATAATTGATTACCTACAAAAAATGTAGTATGTAGGCTTTGATATTTATTTGGTTTTGGACAACCAATATAATCTGTTACTTTATATGGAACATACAAATTATTAATTACTCTCATAGCTAAATAACAATCATCAATAGAATTAACTATTATTTTTAAAGCAAGTAAGTCTTGAATTTCTTCAAGTTTATATCCTCTTTCTAATCTCTTATATATATCATAAATATTTTTTTCTCTTATTTCTATTGTACAATTAATACCTTTTTGTTTGAGTGCTTCTTTTATAATACTAATTACTTCTAATAAAAAGTCTTTATTAATTTCATATACATGTTTCTTATATTCAGTTAAAAATTGAAATGATTCTGGATTTAAATATTGAAATGCCAGATCTTCAGATTCTCTTTTTATTTTATATCCTCCAAGTCTTTCAGCTATTGGGACATAAAATTTTAATGTAATATTTGCTTTTTCTATTTGCTTTTCTCTCTTTTTAAATTCAAGGGTTCTCAAATTATGTAAGTTGTCATCTAGTTTAATTAAAAATGGTCTTACATCCATAAACATACTATTCATTAATTTAATATATGTTGCTACGTCAGCTTCTTCTTCAGATGCACATTCTAATTCTTTAACTTTACTAACTGCATCTACAAAGTTAGCTATATCTTCATTAAATTCACTTGCTAATTCTTCTTTTGTTATTTTTGTATCTTCTAGTGTATCATGCAAAAGACCCGCGCACAAAGTATCTCTATCTGCATATGTTTGTGCAAGCATATAAGCAACATTCAAAGGATGAATTATATAATCTTCACCACTATCTCGAAATTGTCCTTCATGAAGTTCTTTTGCTCTATTATATGCCCGAGTTACAATTTCAACTTCTTCTTTATTATATTTTTCTACAAGTGAAATAAAATCTTCAAAAGTTAAATTATTCATAGAACCCTCCAACTACAATTAATTATAAAAACCCATTTTACTTTTAGCTAAATTATACTTTTTTTCTGCCTCTTTTATTGTTTTTTCTTTTCCATCTAATAATACTTTATCAATTATATCACTATTGATTATTTCATTATATTTAGTTTGTATTTTACTAATTGTATCACAAACTACATCAGCTACTCTTCTTTTAAATTCACCATAATTAGATCCTTCAAATTCCTCTTGAGCTTCTTCTATACTTTTTCCAGTAAGACTTACATATATATTTAGTAAATTTGAAATACCTGGTTTATTATCTGGATCATATTTTATTACCATTTCGCTATCTGTAGTAGCAGACATTATTTTCTTCCTAATAACATTTATATCATCAAGAAGACTAATTACTCCTTTTTGATTTTCACTTGATTTACTCATTTTCTTACTTGGATCATTTAAATCCATTATTTTAGTTCCTTCTTTACTTATAATAGGTTCTGGTATAACAAATGTATCTCCAAACTTTTTATTAAATCTTATTGCTATATCTCTTGTAATTTCTACATGTTGTTTTTGATCTATACCTACTGGAACATAGTCTGTATCATATAGTAATATATCAGCAGCCATTAATACAGGATAAGTAAATAATGCAACTGTAAAATTTTCATGACCACGTGATTTCTCTTTAAATTGATGCATTCTAGATAATTCACCATAATATGTATTACATTCAAGTAACCATGATAGATTAGCATGATATGGATTTTGTGATTGTAAGAATATTGTATTCTTAGCAGGATCAATTCCACAAGCAAGATATAATGCTATTAAACTTTTAGTTCTTGATTTTAATGCATCTTTATCTTGAGGAATTGTTATTGAATGCAAATCAGCAACAAAAATATATGAATCATAGTCATTTTGTCTTTCAACCATTTGTTTTATAGCTCCAATATAATTACCAAGAGTTATTATTCCAGTTGGTTGAAGACCAGTTAATAATTTTTTCATAAATATCTCCTTTAAGCAAAAAAACTTATCCAATATGGATAAGCCACCTATATTAATTAAATCTATGTAACGTATAGATACGTACTTTCATACTATATTCCGAAAGTCTCTCATTGGTCCATTCGTTATTCTAAATTATAAAATGTTTCACCAAACCATTTCTCTCTACAATAATTAATAAATAATTACTACTCCAAATCAACAATTTAATTTTAATATTAACATATTAACACATTTTTATATAAAGATAAACCCCTAAAATTTATTTTTTAGTTTTCTTAGTATTAATTTCATCTTCTATTCTACTTACTATACTATCTTCATCTAACTCTAATACTTTTAATACTTCTTCTTTAGAACCTTGTTCTACATATTTATCAGGTATAGCAAATAATTTAATATTTCCATTATATCCTTTATTCATAGCATAATTAACTAAATAAGAACCAAGTGAATTAATAATAGTTTGTTCTTCATATACAAATATATTTTTATATATATTTAATATTTCATCAAACATATTTTCATCTATAGGTTTTTGAAATAATGCATTTACTATAGATAAGTCTATTTTTCCTTTTAGTTTTTCTCTTACATTAATTGCTTTATTAATCAAAGAACCATAACTTATAAGTACTGCATCTTTTCCATCATATATTCTATTCCATGAACCAATTTTAATTCTTTTACATTCACTTTTTTCATATAATAATTTATCTTTTGAATATCTAATAGCAAATGGTTTTTTTATTTCTATTGCTGTATATAATAAATCATATGCTTCTTTAGAATTACTTGGAGTAGCTATTACTAAATTTGGAATTGGAAGTAAAAAGGTTAAATCATATATTCCTTGATGTGTTTCACCATCTTCCCCTACTATACCACATCTATCTATTCCAAGTATAACATGTGTTTTCATACGAGCAATATCATGTATTACTTGATCATATCCTCTTTGTAAAAATGTTGAATAAATTGATACAAATGGAATTAAGCCATTTATACTAAGACCATTTGCAAGTATTAAAGCATGTTCTTCTGCTATACCTACATCAATAAAATTTTTAGGAAACATGTCTTTATATTTTAATAGTTTACTTCCACCAGCCATAGCAGGAGTAATAACCATTAAATCATTATTCTTTTTAGTTAATTTAATTAAATGATTAGATATAACTTCACTCCATGTAATTTTACCATCATCTTTTTTTATTAAACTTCCACTTTCAATATCAAAAGGACCAGTACCATGCCATTTACCATTAGTATCTTCTTCACTAGGTTTATACCCTTTTCCCTTTTCAGTTATAACATGTATAATAACAGGTTTTTTTTCTTTTTTAGCTAGTTCAAAATAATTTATCATTTCGTTATAATCATGTCCATTTATTGGACCATAATATTTAAGACCTAACTCTTCAAATAAAAATCCATCTTTTAAATATAACTTTTTAATTGATTTCTTTAAATTAGTAACTCCATTACTTAATGGTTTTCCAATAAGAGGAATTTTATTTAAATATTTTTTTGTATTATCTTTTGAATTATTATATCTAGAAGATGCTCTTATTTTATCTAAATTATTATGAAGAGCACCAACATTTTTAGATATACTCATTTCATTATCATTTAATATAATTATTAATCTTGTATTAGTGGATCCTATATGATTTATTGCTTCATATGCAAGTCCATTCCCCATAGATCCATCTCCAATAACAGCAACTACATTATATTTTTTACCTTCTTTATCTCTTGCTAAAGCCATACCAAGAGCAGCTGATAAACTAGTAGATGAATGTCCTGCTTCATAACAATCATATATACTTTCATTTCTTTTTTGGAATCCAGAAAGTCCATTTAATTTTCTTAATTTATCAAAACTAGCACTTCTTCCAGTTAATATTTTATGAGTATAACATTGATGAGAAACATCAAAAATTATTTTATCATTTGGAGCATCGAATACTTTATGAAGAGCTATTGTTAAATCAACTATTCCTAAATTAGAAGATAAATGTCCACCAGTAACAGAAACTTTATCTATTATGAACTTTCTAATATCATCAGCAAGATGTTCTAAATCACGATTTTTCATCTTCTTTAAAAACTTAGGATTTTTAATGTCTAGTATATTCATATTACCTTCTCCATTCAAAGCTTTATTATTATAACATAAATATACATAAAAATAAAAAGTAAGTATTTCTACTTACTTAAATTTGCTATTCCATTTATATGTAAATTTATCACATACTATTTTTAATTCACTACTAATACTACATTTCACATTGCTTTTTTGTTTTCTTTTTCCACTTTCATCTGTTATAGTTGTTAAATTTAATGTAACAGTTGTATCTTTAACTTTAAATGTTCCACTTTCAGTAATTAATCCACAAGCAGCACCTGGACACAGATTATAATCTATTTGAACCTTATTATCTTTTTTAAATCTAATACCTGTCCAATATGTTTTTTCTTTATGAACATAATATCCACTTGTTTTAACAGTCTCATTTTTAACAGATAAAACAATATCTTTTTCACTCTTATTACTAGATGAATCACTAGCAATAATCTTTATATTATAATTACCTACTTTATTAATATCATAAGTTCCTTCTATAGTAGGAGTTATTTCTTCTTTTGAATTATCTATGATTGTAATACTTTTTAATATATCTATATTTTTTCCTTTAGTAGTAGATAATGTATCATCGCAATTAATAAGAGGTTTTTTAGTATCAACAATATTTATAAGTACAGTCTTATATTTATCTTTATCATTAACTAAATATTTAATTACAACTTTCTTTTCTCCAAGAGTACTTGTATCAATTAAATTATCATCTAATACAGTTATTTCATCTTTATTAACAGCTAAATCAGAAGGCCTTATTTCACTATTAATTTCAAAATTTAAATTATCTTTTATTTCTATTTTAGTACAACCAGTTAATATTAAAGTCAAAAACAAAAATACTAATATATTTTTATATTTCATACAATCACCTTTTTTCATATACTTAAAGTTTATTATTACCAAAAATCATAATCAATATTTTTATTATTTGTTTACAGTAAACATTAAAAAAATCAAACACTTAAGTTTGATTCTTTTAATGATTATTTCTCTTTTAAAACGTATTTGTAGAATAATCCAGCAAGAATTGCGCCTATTATTGGCCCTACTATAAAGATCCATACATTACATAATGCACTTCCACCTTGTAAAACAGCTGGTGCTAAACTTCTAGCTGGGTTAACACTTGTTCCAGTAAATGGTAATCCAAATAAATGAACAAGTACTAAGCATAGAGCAATAACTATTCCAGCTACACTAGAGTTTTCTTTATTAGATGTTACTCCTAGTATAGTAGTTGTGAATATAAATGTAAGTATAACTTCAACAACTAATGCAATACATACTGTTGTATCTCCAACTAGTCCATTTGCTCCTAGTGACTTAAATCCACCAAGAACTAAAGCTAGTAATAATGATCCTACAAATGCACCAACAACTTGAGATACAATATAACGGATACATTCTTTAGTAGTCATTTTTCCAGCAACAGTTTGAGCTATAGATACAGCTGGGTTAATATGGCATCCAGATACATTACCAATACTATAAGCACCTGCTACAATAACTAAACCAAATCCCAAAGATGTAGCAACTAAGTCAACACCAGAAGTAACAGCTATACCACATGCTATTAAAGTAAGCATCATAGTTCCAACTGCTTCAGCAATATACTTTCTCACTTTCTTCCCTCCTTAATCATATTATACAATAAATATATTAATTTTAATACATTTTCTCTATATTCATAGATGATGGCCAATTAGAACATGATTTCTTAATATCAAGTTTTCTTATCTCATCAATATCTTCACTTGATAATTCAAAATCAAATATATCTATATTTTCCTTCATTCTTTGTATTTTTGATGATTTAGGTATAACAATAATATCTTCCATAGTTAAAAACTTTAACATAATTTGTGCATTAGTTTTATTATATTTATCTGCTATTTTAGATATTACTGGATCATTAAATATATTATTAAATCCCTCAGCAAAAGGAGAATATGCTTCATGATAAATATTATGTTTAGTTAAAAAATTATGCATTTTCTTTTGTTGCCAATAAATATGAGTTTCTATTTGATTAACCGCAGGTATTATTTCACAATTATTAATAATATCTAAACATTCTTCTTCATTAAAATTTGAAAGTCCAATTGCTTTTAATATTCCTTTTTTATAGCAATATTCAAGAGCTTTCTATACTTCTTTATCATTACCCATAGGCCAATGAATAACCATTAAATCAATATAGTCAGTTTGCAATTTTTCAAGAGATTTATAAATTCCATCAATAGTATCTTCATAAGTACTTGTAATAGTTTTTGATGTAATAAATATTTCTTCTCTTTTTATATTACTCTTTTTTATTGCATTGCCAACTTCTCTTTCATTATTGTACCATTGTGCAGTATCGATTAATCTATATCCACAATTAAGAGCATTTAAAACATCTTCTTCTGTATTATTAGTTCCATATGTTCCATAACCAACAATAGGCATATTTATTCCATTATTTAGTTTTATATATTCCATATAATCACTCCTTATAGAATGATTATATCATATTATTTTAGGCTAAATATTGTATTTAAATCTTTATCTCCTCTTCCTGATAAATTAACTATAATAACATCATCTTTTTTATAGTTTTTTGCTATTTTAATAGCATAAGCTATAGCATGAGAACTTTCAAGTGCTGGAATAATGCCCTCTAACCTAGTTAATAAATAAAATGCATTAACTGCCTCATCATCAGTAATACTATCATATTTAACTCTATGTATTTTATTTAAATACGCGTGCTCTGGACCAATTCCTGGATAATCAAGTCCTGCTGATATTGAATATGCATCTTTAATATTATTATTTTCATCTAGCATTAAATAAGTTTTCATACCATGCATAATACCAATTTTATTATTAGCAATAGCTGATGCATGCATATTTGTTTCTATTCCTTTTCCAGCACCTTCTATTCCATACATATCAACTTCTTTGTCCTTAATAAAACTACTAAATAATCCAATACTATTACTTCCTCCACCAACACATGCTATTAGTGCTTTTGGTAATTTATTTTCTTCTTTTAGTATTTGCTTTTTAACTTCCATACCTATTACCTTTTGAAAAAATTTTACCATTTCTGGATATGGACTTGGTCCAACTACAGAGCCAACTAAATAAAATACATCATTATGTTTTTTTAAATAATTAAATGCTTCATCAACTGCTTCTTTAAGTGTTCCTTTTCCTTTTGTAACTGATACTACATCAGCACCTAATAGTTTCATTTTTAAAACATTCATATGTTGTCTTTTAATATCTTCTTTTCCCATAAAAATAGTACATTTAATTTTAAGTAGACTACATACAGTAGCAGTTGCTACACCATGTTGTCCAGCTCCAGTTTCAGCTATTATATGAGTTTTACCCATATATTTTGCAAGTAATGTTTGTCCTAATGCATTATTAATTTTATGAGCACCAGTATGATTTAAATCTTCTCTTTTTAAATATATTTTTGCTCCATTACAATACTCTGATAAATCCTTAGCATAATATAGTGGTGATGGTCTTCCAACATACTTTTGAAGATAATAATTATACTTTTTAATAAACTCCTTATCATTCTTTAATCTTTTAAATTCCCTTTCAATAATATTTAATTTTTCTTTTAATTCTTGTGGTACATATTGTCCACCAAAACTTCCATATTTCATAATTTTCCTCTTCCTTTCTTAATTCCCTTTTTATTCTTTTTATAATCCAGTGCCAGTCACTTTCCATATGTACCACCTCCTTCCATATAAAAAAGCACATAATGGATAAGTCCATACATGTG
>Ga0247611_10010932_pt1 | contig 10570 bp, 22 predicted proteins | sample 177DNAGHGhighgp2_FD_192422 | JGI IMG/M metagenome (GOLD analysis project Ga0247611, IMG submission 192422) | Sheep rumen microbial communities from Palmerston North, Manawatu-Wanganui, New Zealand - 1770 DNA GHGhigh gp2 | ecosystem: Host-associated > Mammals > Digestive system > Stomach > Rumen... | reverse complement strand
GTTCACCTTCGCTTAATCTTTTACCATATTTATTATACTCATTATTTTGTTGATATTCAAGACCATTTATTCTACCATACTAAGAAATATTCCAAGTTCCATTTGCAATATTCTAAATAGTATCATTAAAAGTATTTAAAAAATCAATTCGTTGATCTCCTTTTAACTATTGATAGTCCATCCAGTTTGGTACAAGAGACTAAGCATATGTTATTAACTCACGTTTATCAATATTTCTGCCACCAAAATTTATTATATATTGTTCTTCGTTCGACATAATTATAAATTATTAAAAAAGGAGGTAAGTAACTTAAACTATTACCTACCTCCTTACCAATTTAATTTAATGTTTTATTTTCTGCGATAAGCAAGGCGACCCCCTTTACGATATACGGGTTCTCCTTCAGCAGGAGCAGGTTCTTGACCGCCAGCTGCACCTTGAGCTAATTGTACTAAAGCTGCACAAACTTGAAGTGCTAATTGACCATCATTAGTTTGTACTGCTTGCATAGCAGCATTTAAAATTTCCTGCATTGGATCTTGAGCAGGTTGAGCTTGAGCTTCTTCTGGAGCCATTTGGGCTTCTTCTGGAGCCATTTCTCCACCTTCTTGAAACTTTTTAACTTCTCTTTCTAAATTTCCTAATTTTACTTTCATAATTCTTAATATTTTATTAAATTGTTTATGCTTAATTTATAAACATTATCATTATCATATAACATTCAAAAATAACTAATATTATATAATTATCAAAGAATGTATTAATTATCTTCTTTAGAATTAGGTACTTGAACGTATTCTGGTTCATTGGAATCCTATTTACTTAAAAATTTAAATAGAGATTTACCTAATCTTTTATAATCTGAATCAGTCTTAGATTGATAAGCTTTTTTTGCTTGTCTAATTAACACTTTTGTATTAGCTCTTGAAAATATTCTTTCACCACCTTTAAGTCCCATTTGCACAGAACCGTCTGGAGCAAGAACTTTCATAACATATTCTTTATCATCATCTAAAAATTCTAATTCATCCCCTTCTTTAACTCCAGAATCAGCGTTAAGTTCTACAACATATAATGTTTCGGGTTCTCCAATTAATTCTTCGTCGTTAGGTTCTCTCGTTACTACTTTAGTTACAACCTAATCAGAATTAATAAATATCTAATCTAATGGAATTTGTGTATTATACATCCACATTTCATGATTTCCCTCTTCTCCAAAATCAAATAGCATTCCTTTGTCTTCATCAAGGTTGGTAACACCCATTAGTCCTTTTCTTAATTGAGTTGGAGTTTCAGCTACTTTTACAATATAGGCTTTTTTACCTAATTTAATTTCTATTGTTTTTAAATTAGTTCCGCCTTTTTGCTAAAAAGATATATCTTGTTGAACAGGAGGCTATTCTTCTAATTCAGAATTATCTTCTGCTTTAGTTGAATCAATTATATAATTATACCATTCTCTAGCATAATTACGTCTTTTATCTCTTCCAACTCCATCATTTCTTTCATATAAATTCTAAAACATATCAGATGAATTTTCTGGTGTATCGTGATTTTTTGCTTTGTAAGCAGTTCCATTATATCCTTTCCATGCGAAACCGTTCATTCCATATTTATTTTCATGATTTAACCAATCATCTAAAAATTGTAATTGATGTTCTAGACTATATCCCCCATAAGTTTTTTCAACATATCTTTTAATTTTAGATGAATTCTACCATATTCCATGATAATTCCCACCTTTACTTTTAGCATTTTGATTAAAAGCTGATTCAACAGTTGCATTAGCCATTATTCCAGCTATTTGTTGTGGAGTTAAAGCTGTTCCATCAGAAAATCTAAAATTTTTTAAATGATTAAAAATTTTTAAAGCAGTGTTAAAATCATTACCGTTTTCAATAATGTATTTATAAAATGAATAATTTTTTAATTCCGGCATATTATTGATCTCCTTCATTATTTTGAATTGGAGTACTCTTTTTAAATACTCCTGCAATACTATCTACTCCTAATAAAGTTACTGCAGCCCCTATTAAAAATTCTGTAAATTCAGGAGCTTCTTTATTTACAAATAATAATACTAAAAATCCTATTAGTATTACTATCCATCCTAATAATCCACAAACTCTTTTACTTGATAAACGTCCTTGTGGAGTTTCAATAATTTGAGTTATTCTGCTCATAATTAGATTGTATTAATTAGTCCAACTCTATCGTCTGTATTCTCCATTATTTCAGCGGCAAGTAATTTACCCGCTTCAATTGCAAAATTTTCTTTTTCTTTTGCAGTATATTCATCTGATTTGAACTTTTTATGTAACTCTTCAAACTTTTTAGTGGTATCTAAATTAAATATAATTTCAGAATGTTCTATTTCTGCCTATTGGTGACCGTCGTTATCTACAACTGGAATACCTTTTTTAGTTAATTCGTCTGCGTTTTCCATATGATGTAATCTAGCATGAAGACTTCCTTCTGGAATTACATTCATTTGACCACCTTCTTTAAATTCTTCTACGACACCACCTTCTTCTTTTTTAGGTTGAGCGTATACACCTAAACAATCTCCGTTTAGATATATTAATCCCTTTTTATTTCTGCCTATAGGTTTTCTTCCAGCAGCCTAATCTTTATCAATAGATTCAACTGTAACATATCCAGTACCATCAGCCATTCTAATTCTTAATGTACCACCATTTTTATATTCTTCTGGTTGTAAATAAATAGGATTTTTTAAGACAGGTATAAGATTTGGAAAATTATGATAATTCTCTCCAAAGAAAATCGCATCTTCTTCAGATGGAAATTCTATCCATTGATTTTTATCGGATTTTTCAGAATCATTTGGAACAAATTGCAATACGTTATCAACATATTGTATTTCTGGAACTAGATATCCAACATTGTCTTCAGTTATACTACCTAGAAATACATTTCCTTTATCACCAACTTTAACATCAGAGTTAGGATATTTCTATTTAATTATTTCTATATCATTTGGAGTAAATATATAATAATTCTAATCCAAGTCCATTAAACGCATTGCTGTTTTATTCCCAGATTTTGCTGCAGGTTCAATTACATCTTTTACTAATCTTGCAATACGTTCTTCATCAGATTCTTTTTTTTCTCCAGTTTTTCCACCTTTCTAAAAAGAAGTTATTTCATCTTTAAAAAGATTATTAAAAAATTCATTATCTTGTTCTGGAGTTGTCTTTAATATAATAACTTCATCATCAGATTCTTGCATCTATCTTAACTTTAAACCTAACCTACCAATTCTAGCAAAAGACTAATTATATCCGCCTGCTAAATTATAAGCATTGGACATTGCTCTATTTTGAGTCATAGTTGCCATCATTAGGTAATCGTCATCAGACTATCTTTTTATACCTTTAATTAGGTTATCTCTATTCTGTGCATCTGCTATCATTCCGTTTGCTTTTCCTCTTCCGAACCAAAGTTTTGCCCCTGAATTACTCATAGCTGTATTTCCATCTAACATTGAACCTTGATATGCATTTTGCATAGCTTGCATATCAGCTGACATTTTATAAGTATTTGTTTTTGGTAAAAAATATCCAGCACCAGGAAGAAGAAATGACATAGCTGCATTGCCCATGTCAGTTCCCTATCCTAATCCTTCGGAAACATCTGAAAAACCACCAGTTTTATCCAGGATTTTCACTGCTGCTCCAGCAGCCATAGCATATGGATTACCTGTAGACATTAAAGCGTCAGATATACCAGCTCTAGCTTGAGCTGCCATTTGGTTATTACTATTTAAATCGGCATTAGGAGTGGGGAATTGGTCAGCAATTCCCCCTATTCCTTTCATTGCCATAGCATAACCGTTGCTATTCATTGCCTTCTAAAATCTACTCTATTCAGCATTACTAGTTTCTTGTGCCATTATTATATTATATTAAAATTAGTTTGAGTTGCTAAAATTATAGCAAGTTTATCTCCTTTATATCTTATTCGAGTTTTCATTACTTTATCCATTAATTTAACCTCTTTTCTATTATTAGCGATTTTTTCCCAAGGAGTATTATCTAGCATACTTAATTCTTCGTCTCCTCTGTTTGCATAATAACAATCTTTAGTAACAGCTCCTACAATATAATCTTCGTCTGTTTCCACGGGATCGCTTCCTTCCTTAACTCCTAATTCTGGAGGAAAGTCCGCATTACTAACTTCTCCTTGAGTATAATCATATACTTCTTGAGGTATATTATCAATTACTAATTTTGGTAATTCATATTTTTCTCCTAATATTCCAGAAGTATTATTTCTATTTAATACAATTAATGGAGAAATTTGAATATTCCATCTATCATTTATATACTAAATGTTTCCTCTGATTCTTCCAACTTCTTTTATATCTCTACACTTTATGTGATTACATATATCAAATTGGTCTAAAGTCTAATCCCAGTATAGTTCTCCACCAGTTAAATTTGGATAATCTGGATATACTTTACTAGCAATAACTCTTCTATAATAATCTTCAACTTCATTAAAAGTATCCTAACGAGTGTATATTAATGGAAATAAAGTATCTTTATATTCTTCAGATACTGCTTCAGCTTTTCTTAATGTATTATCATCTCCGTCCTTTTCGATATAACTTGAAGTTGTAATTTTTTCTGGTAAATATCCTTTTACTTTATCAAATACGTCGTGATCATATACTATATCGGAACCATTAAATTGATAAAATGCTTTAGTCGCTTCTTGTCTAAAGTACATCCAAGGTTTTTGTAAGGAGAAATCATAACTATCTCCTGTTATTGTGCAGTGTATAGAATCTGGAGCTACATTGTTTGATGACATTATTATATTATCAAATTGTTTATATCCAGCATTATCATTACCAACAACATATTCAAACTCGAAAGGATGTTGTTTTCCATACCAAAAACAAGGTCTAGTCCTTTCTTGAGCATCTATCAATCCTCCGAATCCATGTTTCCAAAAAGCAGTTTCAAATGTTGGAAGTTCCACATCATATTCTAGAGTATAGTCCTAATCTGAATTAGGAATGTGTATTTCATCTAAAGAATTATGCCACGAATCATTATAATAATACAAATGATTTTTGTGTTCATTCTCGCTCCATCTTCCTTCTCTTCTTATTCTACTTGTATTTTCATAAATATCTTTTAAAGTAATAAATACTTGAGATTCATAATATCCAGAATTATCAATAGAATATCTATTCCAATTATTTTCATCATCATTATTAGCTGACAAATGTATATGACATTTTATATTTAGTTGTATACAAGGATTTATAGGATCTTTTATTCTACCATTTATTAAGAACCAGTGAGTTAATAACTCATCATACATATTATCTTTTATTACTAATGTATTTGGATAACGAATCGATTCGTTATTTATTGTAATTGATGGTTCACCTTCAATTATTTCAAAATATTTATAAAATCCAAAGTTATCTCTTTCGAGTTCAAAATCATAATATATTTCTCCTTCCGGAGTAGGACGATTTGCTAAATATAATCTTCTTTTAAAATTATCATCTACAATTAGTGGATTTAACATAGAAACTCCACTTGCGTGTTTATTTAAAAGACAAGATGCTTTAAAATAATGGTTTCGTCCATAATAATGTGCACTATTTTCGACGTCATTAACTTCGCTGTCAATTATATAGTTACCATATTCGACTATGTAATAATCAAAAGAAGGATCAAAATCTTCTAATAAAATAAATCGAGATGTTGTTGACGCATTGTTATCAAAAATAGGAATATATTCTTCGTTTAAGATATCTTCATTGTCTTCGTCACTATTATAATCGTAATAAATATTACCATTCATGACTAGACTTCCATATGTGCTCTGACTCAATTTTGAAATCCATTTAGATGAATTTCTATCATAACTAAAATAAATATTATCGATACTTGCAGAATAAGATGGAAGCCACGAATAAAAAGTTATAAATTTTTGCATTAATTCATTCCAGCATAAACTCCATACTTTTTCTTCAAATCCATAAGTAGTGTCATAATATGTAAACATCACATCACGTTTATAAGCGTTATAATGTGTTTTGACATTTCTTACACCAATAATAGGAGTTAATTCTTTTTCACTTAATGTTATATTCTCATTTAAGAATTTCTAAACGGCAAAATCAGATATACATTCTAGTCCGGATGAACCTATTCTCCATATTTTTTTAGCTATTGTATCTACACCATAAATAGCCGCATCAGTTTTACAAATACTATCTCCCCACTATGATCCGAAATCAATTGAAAACATTTGTAATGTTGTAGCTAACGGTTTAACAGCTCCAATAGCAATTTGAGTTCCATCATCAGCTGGAATTAAAGCATTCTAATTTACTTTCGCAAGACCAATAGCATGTTCAAATATTACTACTAAATCTCCATTCCATTCTATTAGTTTGGTTATTCCTCCGTATGTATTTGGATAATCAACATGTGATATTCCTTTAAATACTCTAAAACCATTTTTAAACGCGTCAGTTTGAGCAATATCAGAATAAATAACTCTTGTCTAAAATGAATTTTTAATATATGGAACTGCTGGTTGTAAAAAGTTCATTCTTTCTCCTGTAGTGGATGAAAATCCCTAATTATACATAACTGAATCCGGAATTTTACTATGTCCATCTACTCTTAATGGAGATAATGGATAGAAACTACGTTTATTTCCAGTGAGAGCATCTTCAGATGGAAACGATCCATCCCAATCACGTAATCCTACATTTGTTGATGTATAACATTTTATAGTAATATAAGTTCCTACTCTAACCGCATTTAAATCACCTCTGTTAATATCAGAAGTTGAATTAGTGTCTCCGTCATATTTGTCAATCCAAGTACTTTCTTCTACAATAACATCATTATTAGGAGCGTCTGGATCTTGAAAGTTTCTATTTATTCTATGAGTAAACTAACTTATAAAGCAGTCTCCTCTATAAACATGTTCCCCAGATTTAGGAAATTCATTTAATGATGTTCTTTGTGTAACAGGATAATAAGCATCTTCGCAGTTTATTCGCATTTGAAAATATTCATACATTAAATTCTCTTCATATCCTGGAATATAAACATTGATTAAGGAGTTAGATTGTAATAAATTCTAATTATAAAAACCTATATAAGGTCCGTATAGACCCCTAACTATTTTTAATTTACTTTCTGCTCCACTTGATAAATATATATTTGGAATTTTACTCTGATAACTAATTCTAGTAGTATTATTCCTGCCAAAATTTCCACTTGATGGCTTTATAGCGTCTGAACCAACATACTAAAATGTATTTTCGCTTTGACTTCCAGCAACATTTCTAAATATTGCAGATCCATCTCTTAAAAGACCACTCTCTACAACTGTTGCAACTTTAGCTTTCATCATATATTTATTTTTAGATACTTTATAATCATTAGGATCTGCAAATATATGATGAGGAACCCCGTTAAGCCCTCCCGAAATTTGAGCAACAATTTTAGTATTTAATAAATTTCCCGTAAATATATTATTATAATAAGCTTGATTTAATTCAAACTCTGGACAAATTCCAACTCCAACTCTTACTTTGGTATCAGCAAGAACAATTTGTCTTTCTCCATAATCGTGAACAACATATCCTTTTGAATTAAGAAATGATTCAGTCACCCAACGAGTTCCAGAATTTGCTCCATCCTATAATTCCCAACATGGTATTCCTGAATAACTATCTCTTCCTATTAAGAATGCTTGACATAATATAGTTGGAATTCTTTTTTGTCTAACAAAGAAATATCCTTTGATATTTAATTTGTCTAATTCACTTATTAAACCATCTTGGGCTTTAAATATAAAATGTCTTACTCTAAAACAATTCTCTCCAACATTGAGCTATTCGTTTATTCTACAAACTCCAGCTGAATTTTCCAGAGTTATATTGTCAATAAATTGAGTATCATAATCAATTGAAATATCTTTAAATGGTTTATAGCTGTGAGGACTTGTATCATCTACTGAAGGAATATTGTTTCTTCCTCTAATATTATATACAGGAGATAATGAACCATTTTGCATTATATATACTACACCAAAACGATATATTTCCTCGTTCCAATATCCTACTTTGTTGTAGATATTCTAAATGTCATAATAGCCACCTTTTACATAAGTTTCGTCTAACTAAGACCCAAGAGCATCTTCTTCTGATTTAGATTCATAAAATGGAACAAATCCTAAACTTAATCTTGATAATGTTTCGTAGTCTGGAGTAAATTTCTTTACATTTCCTAAGAATAACATGTTCTAGCAAATTTCTTGTGTTTTAGCAGCTGAAGCTAAAAAGAAATCCTAACTTAGCGACGCTACAGGAATTAATTCAGACTACTCATTTCCGTTTACATGAATATTACAAATGTTCTAACGTATTCTATATCTATTTAATATTTTAACAGCTTCTACTGTTCTTTGTAAATTATCTGCACCACTAGTTCTAGAATAATATACTGATACATAATCGTATCCAGAATCAAGATTTGTTAGAATAAACTAAATAGCTTTTCCACTATTTTCATTATACTGTCCACCTCTTATGGACTGAGGATCATTTAATGAGCCCATGTAAATACTAACTAATCCAGATTCAGCAACAATATCTGTTTCATTACCGTCGCCGTCTGATAATTTAAAATAAAATACATAATTTCCTACTTTCAAACTACCTCCGTAATATACTCCTTTAAAATTAACTTTTGGAATATTTATATATTTTTTTAATAGCGAACTATCTATTTCAAATTCCGATTCGTCGTATAAATTAGTATCAGTATTTCCAGTTCTATCTATTCTCTCGTATGTATTATTCTCTCTCGGAGTAAATCTAGTATTTATAAGCCTTGGCTAATTCTTATCATCATTAAGAATTAAATTTACAGATCCATCGTAAGAACTTTGACAAACAATATCTACAGGATGCTCTAAGTCGAAATCTAACTAAGAGCTTCCTGTAGTTATTAAATCATCAATTTCTCCATCTAATTTCTCAGGTCTATAATTATACAAAGGATTGTATTCATATACAAGTTTTCCTTTAGGCTTTATTGCTTTTCTAATATATGAAAAATCAGGCATTAGTTAAATTTATTTATAGTATCTCGGTGAATTGTATAAAGTTTGATAATCCTAAAAAGTTGGAGTCCAATATTTTTGTAAATCAGTATTTTTTAAACCTGAACTTTCGGGATTATTATTAGGATCTTCGTATTCTGGATGATATAAATCAGTGTATTCAAAATTACTATAACTTGTATGGCAATCCATGATCTTTCGAATTTCAGAATTGGTTAATTGTTCTCTTCTATATAGTGGTTCAAAATCTATTATATAATTTTTTAACAGCAAGTATAATTTTTCTCTTGCAAAATTATGTTTGCTACCCCAGTTACGCTAATCTCCTAGTCGGCATCCAGCCCATTCTCCATCCCATTTATTAGGTACGGGAGGGCTTGTATATGAAATTTCTTGCCCGAGTGGGTCATGACTTATACGCGAATTACTATTTCCTACATTAAATTTTAATAATTTATAATTATTATTGTTATTAAACTCTATTACTAATACTTTATTTTTTATATAAGAAGATAAATAATATCCAAGTCTAATTGGAGTATTTCCAGTAGACCAATTACAATTAATGATTCGTCTAGGATCAGTGACATGTGTTTTAAATAATCGATCTATATCACTATCATTTATATCAATTAATAAAGCTTTTCCTGTATTATCAGTTATGTCTCCATAGCTTGTTTTATTGCCATCTCCTTTATTTGTATAACCGCATAACATATAACATCTATCTGGTTGAAAATTAGTAATGTGTAAAGTATCTTGGGAATCATATATATATGCGTTTTTAATAATTGATTCTCCGTTAGTGTCTTTAACCATTGCCCAAGTTGATGTTGGAGTCGGAACCGTTGTAGCATCTAAAAATTCTACCACTTTAATTGTTTCATCCGGAGATTGAATAGAATCTACAAATGTTTTTTCACAAGTTTTCTAATTTGTAGTTGGATCTACTTTTAAATCAAATTTTGGTAAATACCATTTTTCATTTATTTGTCCTGCACGATATTCAACATAATGCCTAGTATATTCACTATTATGAGTATTAAAATGGCTCAAAGAAGAACCAGATTTAGTATATAATTTTAATTCAGATGTCAACAAACCCCGTTTATTATATATAGTAAATACTCTGGTTGAACAATCTGCGGAATAAGGTTTAGTATATACATATTCATTTGGATCTACACTATTCTTCCAATAGTCTAAATTAATATACTAATTTGGCTAACAAACATATATTTGATTAAACGCTTTACAAATATGATACATCATATCATATTGAGCGGGCACAGGATTCCATTGATTTGCAATATAATAATTCCCGTCATTTCCTAAAATTAACATAAATACATAGTTATATATGTAAAAAGATTTCCCTTGAGGATTAAAGACCTAACTGCCTGATGACCACCATCCATGCCAATTTGTTATTGC
>Ga0247611_10010931_pt1 | contig 10570 bp, 15 predicted proteins | sample 177DNAGHGhighgp2_FD_192422 | JGI IMG/M metagenome (GOLD analysis project Ga0247611, IMG submission 192422) | Sheep rumen microbial communities from Palmerston North, Manawatu-Wanganui, New Zealand - 1770 DNA GHGhigh gp2 | ecosystem: Host-associated > Mammals > Digestive system > Stomach > Rumen... | reverse complement strand
GGCGAGTTTGTCGAAGCACACGACAAACAGCTTGCGGAGAATGCCATGCGGTCGATGGCTCGTCCCGGCACGGGCGGCGGTGGAGCCACGGTCACTCAGGAACAGTTCGACGCGATGGAGTATGCCGAGCGTCTGAAAGTCTATGAGGATGACCCGGAGCTGTACCACAAATATACCGGCAAAACATAACAAGGAGAAATACCAATGGCGAACGAAACTAAACTTTCCCCCAATCTCGTTAACCCCGAAGTAATGGGCGACCTGATCGACAGCAAGCTCGTCGATCTCATGAAGTTCTCGCCCCTCGCGACCATCGACACCACGCTGGCCGGTCGCCCCGGCGACACGCTGACGATGCCGTACTATGAGTATATCGGTGACGCGACCACCCTGTCCGAGGCATCCACTCTGTCCATCGTGAGCCTCACCGCCAGCACCACGTCCGTCAAGGTTCACAAGATCGCCCAGGGTCTGGAGCTGACCGACGAGGCGGTTCTGAGTGGTTACGGCGACCCCATCGGCCAGTCCGCGTATCAGCTCGCTCTGGCTATCGCCTCCGGCGTGGACAACGAGTTCCTGACCGCGATGCACAGCATCTCCGCTTCCACCGCGCTGTATGAGACTTCCACCACTACGACCTACCCGGCCGATACCGACATCACCGCCGCTCTGGAGCTGTTCGGTGAGGACATCGACGGCGTAAAGGTTGCTCTTGTCAATCCCGCTGTGTACACCGCGATGCGCGGCAATACCAACTCCTGGATTCCCGCGTCCGAGATGGCCGCCGGTATCGCCGTTCGTGGCGTGGTCGGTGAGTATCAGGGCTGCCAGGTCATGGTGAGCAACAAGCTCAAGAACACCGCTGCCGGTGCCGGTGACATCTTCATCGTGAAGCCCGGTGCGCTGCGCCTCATCCTCAAGCGTGACACTCTGGTGGAGGTTGACCGCGACATCCTCAAGTTCTCCACCGTCATGACCGCCTCCAAGCACTTCGCGGCGTATCTGTACGATATGTCCAAGATCATCCGCATCGCGAAGAAGTCCTGATATGGGAATGCTTCTTCACCGCCATCTGGAAGAGGCGGCAAAGGATGAGAAAAAGGAGTTCGTTTCCGAGGTCTTCCCTCCCGAACCGGTGGAGAAGAAACCGGAGAAGCCGAAGAAGAACTCCAAGAAGTAAGTCGAAAGGCAAGGTGCTGACCTATGACAAGTGCGGAAAAGCTGACAACGCTTAAAACGCTGCTGGACGACGGCGGTGCCTTGCCGTCCGACGAAAAGCTCAACACATATCTCAACCTGTCCGAGAAGGAGATCCTAGCGTGGATGTACCACCAGATCGGCGGTGTGCCGGATGATGTGGTGGCAGTACCCGAACGCTACGCCGTGACACAGATCTACGCTGTGGTCGCCGGGTACACCCACGCAGGTTCCGAAGGCCAGACGACGCACAACGAGAACGGCATCCAGCGCGCGTTCAAGTACGCGGATATGCTCGATTACATCCACCAGAACGTTTACGCGATTGTCCGCGTGGGTGCTGTATGAGAAATCTTCAACGCAACACACGGACGTTCTGGTACAGACTGTACGAAGAGGTTGAACCCATCGAGACTACGGACGAATGGGGGAATACGGTAGAGACGGGCGGACAGTCTATGGGCTACGGAGATCCCGTGAAGATGTCTGCGAACATCTCTCCGGCAACAGGCGCGTCCATCACGGAACAGTTCGGTAATCTCGATAACTACGACAAGGTTATTGTCACGGCAGACATGAGCTGCCCCATCGACGAGAACACCGTACTGTACGTTGATACGACACCGCCGCAGCCGTATGACTACGTTGTCCGTGGCATCGCCAAGAGCCTCAACAGCATCAGTATCGCCATCCGAAAGGTCGATGTGTCGTGAAACACATATCCGTTCCGTTTTCCGTGATGGGCATTGAGCGGATCCTTAAGGCTCTGGACGAATACGAACGTGAAATGAACCGCAAAGCGCAGGAGCTTGTGACAAGACTCGCGCAGGAGGGCATGGAGATCGCCCGGTTTACGTTCGACATCGCCGCGTATGACGGCGTGAAGGACGTAACGGTGTACATCGAACCAAGAGGGGAACTGCGAACCGCCGTCGTTGCGGTGGGTCAGTCCGTCCTGTTTCTGGAGTTCGGTGCCGGTTATCTCCTCGGCTACGGGCATCCCGAACCGATGGGCTTCGGCCCTGGCACTTATCCGGGAAGAGGGCATTGGGATAATCCGAACGGATGGTATCTTCCCAAAGCCGTGCAGGAAGCCACGGGCATCGAGCATTCCGTCGGCAACGCGCCGAGTATGGGAATGTATAACGCGGAGAAGGAACTGGAACAGCGGATACAGGAAATCGCAGCGGAGGTATTCAAGTGATTGATATTTTCAATAGAAACTATACGGACGTTGCAACCGCTGTTCGCGCATCCTATCCCAAAACGTTCGTGACGGGCGAGAGGATAAACGCCCCGTCTAAGTTCCCTACGGTGATGTTCGTCGAAGCGGACAGCTACGAGGACGAACGCTACCGAGACAACCGGCTCCGCGAAAACGTCACGTCGCTGATGTATGAAATAACGGTTTATTCCAATAAACAGGAAGGGAAGCGTGAAGAGTGCATTTCCATCCTGTCCACCATAGACGATGTTATGCGTCGAAAAAACGCGAGGCGTATAGCCCGTGTAGAGGGCTACTACGACTCGCAATCCAAAATTTATATGGTTACGGCTCGATACCGCATGAAGACGGACGGGACGTACTACTATGCATTCTAACGAAAGGAAGAACAGACTATGGCTGCTTCGACTTCTCCCCAGAACACTTATCTGACGTTCCTCATGCGGTCGGCTGACAGCGGCAGTACCTATACGGATCTCTGCCCCATCAAGGACTACCCCGACTTCCTGAATGAACTGAACACCATCGATGTGACCGACCTCCAGTCGGACTCCCATCACTACATCCTCGGTCTGAAAGACTCCGGCGGCGACATGACCTTCACGGCGAACTACATCCCCGCCACCTACCAGACCCTCAAAGGCTATGCCGGTACGCCGCAGTACCTCGCCATCTACTTCGGCGGTACGGTGAGCGCGACCACCGTGACCCCGACCGGTGCGGACGGAATCTGGAAGTTCCAGGCGTATCTGGACGTGGGCATCGTCGGTCATGGCGTGGACGAGGCGCGTGAGATGCAGATCCACGTTGCCCCCATCACCGACATGGAGTTCTCCCTCGGTACTTAATCTGAATAAAGGAAGGGTTTCAGTATGCAGATCGTTTTCACTATCGACAACAAGAAATACACTCTCGAATACACGCTTCGCACGGCTGGCATGGCCGAGCGCAACGGACTGAACGTGTTTGAAGTGGACAGCAAGCCGGGGACGATGATCCCGCTTCTGGTAAACGGAGCTTTCCAGCGCCACCACAAAGGCATGACGCGGAAGCAGACAGACGAAATTTACGAGCAGATCACGAAGAAGAACGACTTCATCAAGGCGCTCGTTGATATGTACCTCGACGCGATTCAGGCGCTTGTCGATGAGGAAGACGACGACGAGGGAAACGCAAACTGGACTATGACCTAAACGACGGGTCACAGTCCGCGAACGGGCGGGATGGTAATATATCCCGCCCATTGTCGTTAATGGACGCTTTTGAACAGGCTTGTCCGCAGTATCTCGTCTACGGCATGACGTACCACCAGTTCTGGGACGGGGATGTGAGAGCACATCGTCAGTACAAGATGGCGCACAAGCTGAAAGTGTCCGAACAGAACGCGATGGCGTGGTTACAAGGTCGGTACTTCTACGATGCTTTGTGTGCCGTGTCTCCCATCCTTCGGGCATTCAGCAAAGCGAAGCGTCCGCAGAACTACACCAAGGAGCCTTACGACCTTGACGAAGACGACAGAAGACAGCGCGAAGAACGCGAAGAGCGCAAGCGTTACGAACGCATGAAAGAGAAGATCGCTCTGTTCGCGGACGAATATAACAAATCGCGTCACAAAAACGAAGGAAAGGAGGTAGGCGACAATGAACAAAATGACAGGGCTGGAGTTTGAGATTCGTGGAAACACCGTTACGGCACACAGGGCAATCGAAAAGCTCAGATCCTCGCTTAAAAAGCTATCTCCGGCAACCCGTTCCTCCTCAAAGAGCATGAATCTGTTCCGCTCGGCAATGAAGAGAGCCGTATCGCCGGTTGCTGAATTTGCGAAGAAGCTCGGTTCGGTCGGCGCGGCATTCAAACGCATCGTTTTCTACCGCATGATCCGTTCCGTCATCCGCGAAATCACGGAAGGGTTCAGCGAGGGCATCAAGAACCTGTACGGATGGAGCCAGATGGCAGACGGAAGATTTGCTGCAAGCATGGACATGATGTCCACGTCGTTCCTGTATTTGAAGAACTCCATCGGCGCGGCGGTAGCTCCTTTGCTTAACGCCCTTGCCCCGGCAATCGATTTTGTCATTGATAAAATCGTTGGACTTCTGAACGCCATTAACCAGCTCTTTGCCAAACTGACCGGAGCCACATACTGGACGAAAGCCAACAAGGTCGCCAAGCAGTATGCCGAAAACGCAAGCGCTGCGGGGTCTGCGGCGAAGGAAGCCCTTCACTATCTCGCCCCGTTCGATGAGCTGAACGTCTTGCCCGACCAGAACAGCGGAGGCGGTGGCGGCGGTGCGTCCGGCACAGACTACTCCGGGATGTTTGAAACCCGCGAAGCGTTCAACCAGGAGATTGCCGACTTCGCGCAGATGGTGAAGGACGCATGGGTGAACGGCGACTGGGACGATGTAGGTCGATTCATCGGCGGCAAGATCAACGACCTCATCGAAAACAAAATCGACTGGGAAGGCGCGGGAATCAAGACCGGCAAGTTTATTAACGCCCTGTTCGGTATCCAGTATTGGACACTCGATGAAATCAACTTCACAAACCTTGGAACCAAAATTTCGGAATACGTCAACGCGGCCATCTCCCACATTAACTTTGACATCGCAGGAAGATTGCCCGTAAAGAAGCTCACCGCCATCATCGACACCATCATCGGATTTCTCGGCGGACTCGACTGGGGACTTATCGGGCGGTCTATTAGCGACTTTATCAAGGGCGCATTGAGCGAGGGAACAGAATGGTTCCAGTCAAAAGACTGGGCTGCTATGGGGCAAAATCTATTCAATAAACTACTGGAGTTTGTTGAAAACGTTGACTGGGCAGGAATAGCACAAAAAATAGACAACTTTCTGTGGGAAGCAATCAAAGCCGTTCTTGGACTGACATGGGGCTTTGCGGACGCGTTGTTCGGAGCTGTTTTTGGCGAAGATAAGTGGAGCAACTTCAAAACGAAAGTATATAACTTTGCCGCGAACCTATGGAACAATGTTGTCGATATCATTAAGGAAAAAGCTCCTAAACTCGCAGACTGGCTGAACCTGGACTATGTTGACCCAATAGAAGTGGATGTCACAGCCAACATGACAGAAGCAAAGGACAACATTCCGTCTGCACAAAAAAACATCGGTGACATGAGGGCCGGTCTTGCCGACTGGAAAAGGGCGAGTACCTTTGACAGCACAATCTCCGGCATGACAGGCGTACTCGACCAAGCGCAGAAAAGTTCTGATTTCTACGCCAGACAGCAGGATAAGATAACGGGCATGATCGGTGTGTTGCAGACAGCACAAAAAGCGACCGACTGGACATCACGCAACCAGAACCTACTCTCCATGACGGCCTATCTTACATATTCACAGAGGAGCTCTGATTTTAACAGCAAGGGTTACAACAAACTCGACATGACTGCCAAGCTAACAAACATTGATGCCTCTGGCGTATCCGGCAAATACCATGTGAATTTGCAGAAGATGGCGCTTGGCGGTATTTTCCGAGGCGGCGTATGGCACAACATCCCTCAGTATGCATCTGGCGGTCTGCCCGGTCACGGAAGTATGTTCATTGCCGGTGAGGCTGGCCCCGAAATCGTCGGGCACATTGGAGGGCGAACCGAGGTACTCAATGCATCTCAGATAGCCGCCGCGATTGCTGCGGGTGTGTCCGGTGCCAATGCCTATTCCACGCCGGACATAAACGAGGACGTGCTGTACAACGCTTTCCTTCGCGCTCTGAACGATTCGGACGTAGGCGGTGACACATACCTTGACGGCGAGGTGCTTTACCGCTCTGTCCGTAAACACAATGAGATGAACACACGCATGACTGGCGTGAACGCATTTGCCTAAGGGGGGTGTAGATGTGACGATAAACCGACTTGATACCAATGGATACTGGATGGTGGGAAACACGCACATCTACATTCCCTCCACGCCGTGCAAGGTGGAACACAGTAACATCACGGGGCCAAGCACGGGACGAGACGAAGCTGGATATATGCACATCGACTGGCGGCGTAGAGACGTTAGAAAGGTCTTTCTGAAGTATAACGCCATCACGGGATCTGAGCTAGACTGGCTAATGGGTCTGATGCAGGGCAAGGAGTTTCAGTTTACGTTTCTGGAAGACAACTACACTTACACCATGAACGCATGCGTTGGTGAGTGCAGTTACGAATCCTACTCCTACGGGATTGGGGACAAAGTGTACACGAACTTCTCCATCAACGTGATCGAAAAGTGAGGTGACGGACAATGCTCAGTAAAATCGTCCGCAGAAACGGAACAGAGATTGAGAATATCCAGTCCGTCACCTACTCGGAAACTGTAAACGCGGGAGAAAGTCTGCGTCCCGGATGCGTGTCGTCTTCATACATTAACGTGCGTGTTTATGGGACGAACTCGGATGCACCTGCTTCTGGTGAGGCACTTACCTACTATCAGGTGGATCCCGATGGAAACGATACGCTGATAGGCGTTTTTTACGCGGAGCCGTCCGTTCCCTCAATCGGAATGTACAGCTTCGTCGCATACGACGCGGTGCGGAAACTGGACACGGACTTCTCCGCAAAACTGGAGTCTATGCAGAGCAGTTTCCCAATGACCGTGTATGACCTAGTGTCCGAGGCTTGCTCCGTGGCGGGTGTGACGCTCGGTTCTGCATCATGGCCAATGAGTACCATGCAGGTAAATGCGTGCTACGCAGACAATCTCACTTGCCGCAACATCCTCCAGTACGCTGCGGAGATAGCGTGTCGATTCGTTCGGTGCGACGTGAACGGAAATGTTTTGTTTGACTGGTACACCGTGAACTCGAAGTGGAGCGTTTATCCTGGCGGATCTGATGCGAATAAAGTCGCATATAGGCTTGGCGGACTCAGCTATGACGGAAACAACGTGCAGTCGATTGACTCTGTTGTGATTAAGTCGGTCGGCGAATACGGAACACAGTACACTTATCCAGAATACAATCCAGACATATCGGCGGTAGACCCCGATTCTGACGGTAACGTAACAATGCTGAACGTGACCGTGACGGACTCCGGCGACGGTCATTTAACCATTATCGCAAAAGCTGACGATCCAAACCGTGACGGCAACGTTACTATTGAAGACGGTGCGGCTGCTGAGAACTCACTGACGATAGCGAATAACCTCCTTCTGACCGATGCGGCTGAAGCGACGTATGTGTCTGTTGCACAGAACATCCTGTCGGTTATGATCGATCTTCCGATATATCGCTTTGCGGAGATTCAGCTTTTCCCGAACGAAAATCCGTTCCGCTCCGGCGAGTTTGTATCCGTAACGGACGCACAGGGAATATCGTTTATCACTCCCGTGTTCACGATGACACTGTCGTCGAGCGGCGCTACTTTGCGATCTTCCGGCACAAATGTTTACAGGCCGTCCGAAACAACCACGACGGAAAAAGAAATTGCGAGCCAGACAAACGAACTGGTGCGAATCAACAAGCTCAAGGTCGATTGGGCAGAAATCGGAACAGCCGTCATCGACACGCTGGAGGCGCACGGCATTGATGCCGACTGGATTACCGCGCACTCCATCTCCGTTGACAAACTGACAGGAAGCATCATCGACCAAGGCAACGCCGGATGGGAGCTTAATCTCACCAACGGAACGCTGACCATTGGCAATATCGCCGCCGAAAACATCACGGCGGGATTTCTGGATGTTGCAAGAATCCGGGCAGATTCGATTGACGTGGCGAAGCTGACAGGAGCCATCACCAACGGCGATTGGAAGGTAGATTTACTGAACGAAACCTTCACGGTTGGCGACCTCAGCGCAGACAAAATCACGACGGGTGCTCTGACGGTAAAGGATGCAAATGACAGCGTGCTGTTCAAAGCGGATGTTTCGTCGAAAAGCGTCAAAATCGGCGGGTGGACGGTCGATAGCAACGGCTATCTTGTGCCGGACGGATTTGTGTACGACGCAAACATCTACGCGGGATCTTATGCCGGAATGCAACAGGTCTTATGGCAGGGGGTCAACGGTAATGCCCTTGTGTCCGAGCCTGACAGGATGACGTTCGTTGACGGCATTACCGACAACTTCTACCCGACGTGGACGAAGACATACGGCGAGATTACTGGTCTGTCCGTTCCTCGCGTCATCTGGGAGAACAGCGACCCGTCGCAGGGGATGGCAGCACAGAATTTGACGCTGAAAACTCCGGCAACGGCAGACGACCCTGTGACGGACATGAGCCTGTTCAACTTCTTCTATGTCGAGGTGGCTTGGACGACCTCGACACCGACTAGACGAGCGGGAACGTGGGTGTATGTCGGAGATAACGAAACCATCGTAGCGTGTCCGTCTGTGTCAAGCACGGCAGCGTCCGCTCTGACATACGTCTACCGTTACGTCACCATCGACAAATCCAACAACACTATCTCCATCGCCAATGGACAGAGAGCAAATACATCTGGAATCACGGCAAGCAACAACTACGCCGTTCCCACGAAGATTCTGGCGATGAAGGTATAAGGAGGGCATCATGGCAAAACCTCTTAACTCAATCAATTTCCCCGACCTGCCTGATAGGTATCTGGTAGCGCCGCCCATCACCGAGGAGGTATCCGGGGCAATCGCATCCTTCACAGACGGTGCAGACGGAGCGGCGTTTGCCGCACTTGACGTTTCCATAAGTCGCAATCAGGCATCCGGGACTCCGTCTCCGTCAAACGTTATTCCGATTAACGGATGGACGGGCGCGAACATCGTCGTGTCTCCTACGCAGAATGCACAGGACGGGACGACGTATGCTGTAAGTTTCGGAACCACCGTATACGGTGGTGTGTTTGATGCCACTACGGGCAAGCTGACCGTCACATGGGCTCTTGTGGACATGGGAACGCTCGACTGGGAAACTCATTCTAGTACTACGACTGGCGGTCTTACGATTTACCGATATGACGGACTTGACAGGGCGTTCGGGCGGCAGATATACAGCGATATTTATTTCGACAACACCGCCGCAAGCGTGTCCGGCATGACGAACTATCAAGTCACAGGCAACGCATCGTCTTCCCGTGTGTATGTGGTAGACGCCAGATACTCCACGGCGGCGGCGCTAAAGGCCGGGGTCGCAGGACATTATCTTTGCTATGAGCTTGCCACGCCGATTGAATACGACCTGACGGCTCCAAACATTAAATCGTTGCTCGGCGCGAATAATATCTGGAGCGACACGGGCGATGTGTCCGTGGAGTATGTTGCTGACACAAAAACATACATCGACAACAAGATAGCAGAACTCCAAGCCCTTGTGCTTGATTAAGGAGGTACAAAACAATGACTAAGCGTGAACAGAGGGTAATCAATGCGTTCATCAACTGCGTCAAGCGGGGCGAGTTCTCGGAGGACTACGCCATCACGCTGATTGAGGACGATGAACGGTACGGTTGGCTCAGCGATGCCGCAAAGGAAGCGTTCTATGAAGTGCTGGACGCACAGGAAGACGAGCCGGAAGAAATCGAGGACGACGAGCCTCACGGTATCACCTATTAAGGAGGAATTGAAATGACTAACGTAATCATCGAGGTTGCGGCACAGGTGCTCACCACTCTCGCGGTGACAGCCATCGGCGTGTTCGGGTCGTGGCTTCTGGCAAAACTGGCGAAGCGGCAGGAGCTTGCCGGGATTCAGTCGGCCACGGACGAGCTGATTTCTGCGGCACAGATTACCGTCATGGAACTCCAGCAGACCGTTGTGGAGGGCCTCAAAGCGGCATCCGCTGACGGCAAGTTGACGCAGGACGAAATCAACGGCCTCGGCGTTATGCTCTTGAACGGAGCCAAGGAGAAAATGTCTGCTCCGTCAATGCACCTGCTTATCGCGGCGGGGGCCGACATCGACAAAATCATCACGGGCGCGGGTGAAGCGCTGATTGCCGAACTGCACAGAGGTGGCGCAAATGAGTAAATGCACAGCGGCACAGGCTGTTGCGGCGATGGAATACTATCTCAACTACTATGAGAAAGCCACCTCCGCTTATGCATCGAGCCGTGACAAGTCCGTTTTCCCTCTGAACAAGGGAAGCGCTAACTATACCTACTTCGGTTACTTCACGGGCGCACAGGCTCAACCGTGGTGTGCTGCGACTGTCACCACCGCGATCTAT
>Ga0247611_10010930_pt1 | contig 10571 bp, 11 predicted proteins | sample 177DNAGHGhighgp2_FD_192422 | JGI IMG/M metagenome (GOLD analysis project Ga0247611, IMG submission 192422) | Sheep rumen microbial communities from Palmerston North, Manawatu-Wanganui, New Zealand - 1770 DNA GHGhigh gp2 | ecosystem: Host-associated > Mammals > Digestive system > Stomach > Rumen... | reverse complement strand
TATTTAAACTCATTTTTCAATTCTAATTCTGTAAAAAATTCAGACTTCTTTTTTCTTTTCAATCTCCATGTTTTCCATGTTTCATAATCATCCGTCAAAAATTCAATATCTGCGTCTTCAATTGCAGATGCTAAAATCGCAGTTGCCACATAACGAAGATTTCTGTGCATTGCTTTCTGAATTGCAAAATCTTCATAAACAGTACTACCTTTTAATTTTTTATTTTTATTTTTTACTGTACTTTCCACCATTATATTTACTCTCCGATTTCAATATGATATTTTGCAAACTCATCAGTAACTTGTACAAGTTTTTCAAATTTTCTTTTTCTAGTTGAATTTTTTACATTCATGTAAAAACACCAAAGCCAATGTTCACGTTTATGCAAATCATCTTCATCAATTTCAATAATCAAACCATTAATAAACATAATTTGATTTTTCAAGATAGCAATTATTTTTTTATAATTTGCCATTTTGTTAAAATATTCTCTAGAATTTTTACCTTCCTTATTATTGTTCAAATAATCAGCACGTCTTGAAGATACAATTTCAATATTACTTTGCATTTCCCTATTAATCTGTTTAAGTTTTGCTTTAGTAAAACTTCGCAATTCTTCTTCTGTATAAGAAATGTTTTTATTATCATTCTTGTACTTTACTGTCATTTTCGTTTTTTTCACTCCTCTCTTTAATAATTATTTCCTAAATTTCTCATATCATCATCAGTGAAGTTTTCGTAAGGCTTGTATAGATTTTCAAGTTTTATAACTTCACCAATTTTGTAATTAGGATACTTTTTTCTTACTTCTAGTTCAGCACAATATCCATCAGCAGAATCTACTAGAAAATGAAACGCTTTATTTGTTTCATTAAAACATTCAACCATATAATTCAATTTAATTCCTCCTAATTATATATTTGGATATTTTTTCCAAAAGTCTTTTGATACTTTTTTTGCCCATTCAAATTTCTTCAACTGTGCTTTTGAATAAATAATGGAAGGGTCTTTATCTGCATATTTACAAAGAGAAATAGGCAACTTTGGAGTACTATAAGCGTTCAATGCCGTACTTAGATTTACATCTAAAGCGGATTGTTTGAATTCAACTTCCTTTACAATATCATTATACTTCTTTTGAGCAGATTTGATTTTACTTTTAAGTTCATTTTCCTTGATTTTAATTTCATCAAGTTTCTTTTCGAGAAGTGAACCTTCCAAACAAGATTCAAAATCTTTCTTGTCTGCTCTCAATTTCTTCAACTTTTTGTTTACACTTTCGGTTGTTTTATCGAGTGCATTCTTTGCACTTTCAAGTTTATTGTTTGCACTAACTGATGCTTTTTCTTTCTGTTCTTCTGTTACAGTTTTATGGTGATTAAGCAATAAAGAAGTCTGCAAACAACATTCCATAAGATTGTTCTTGAATTCCTTATCTGTCAGATTCTTCCAACTTCTACTCTGAATTTCTTTAGCAAGAGTAAGTCCCGCTTTCGCAGTTCTGAAACTCTTGATTGAAATTTCCTCATCATAAATGGATTTCAAGTAATTATTCACACAACCACTATTTGTGTGTACAAATACTTTATCTGTAGGTTTTTTTCCTTTAAGAATTTTCTGCAATTCACAATAAACTCGTGGATTGATTTTGAGAGCATTCTGGAATTCAACACTGTCTTTTCCAATAAAATGCAATCTCAAACGAGTATCATTTTCCAAAATCATATTTTCAGCACACAATGTTGAAGCACCACGAACATTCTTATCTCTAAAATTATTTTCGCCAAGGTCATTACCAATTCTGATACCATAAGTTAGAACAATATAAGTCACCAAGGCACTTTCACGTTTAGATTCGCTTGCACTAGTAACATCTTTTAAAACTGTCTGTTCAATTTCATCAATCTTCAAAGATAAAAGTCTACCCTTTTCATATTTATGTTCATTATCTTCTTGTTTATCTTCACTATTAGCAGACAACCAAACAAACTTATCTACAAATGCAGTACCAAAACCAATGTTAATCTTGTAAGTTGCAACATAATCTACATCACGAAGTTCAACACATTTCCAATGATGTCCTTCTACAGTACAAGGAATATCTTTACTAGCATTAATTTCAACATCTTCTGCCACTACCGATGAAACCCATCGTCCACGCAATTCGCCACGAGAAATAAAAAATCTACTACCTTCACATACAAAATTTGCGAGTTCTGTCTTTTCACCGTTTTTAATGCAATAACCAAACTTTTCCTTACGTTCATTCTTTTCTTTTTCAATTTCTATTTTATGAGTTTTATTATATTCTGATTTCTGTAGTTTAAGATTGGCATTTGCTACTCGCATTGCAGTAAATGTTTTCATAAAATCATTTGGAAACTGTAATGACTGCAGTTTGGACGGAAGTTGTGGTTTTATATCAATCCATGCATTTTTTACAAAAGTTTCATCTTCACCGTATTTATTAAATACATATGGTGAAAACTTGTACAACATTTCTTCAGCCAACAATGAAATAGATTCTCCGTTAATAACATTAAATCCTTTCGAAGTAAATGGTTCTTGAAACAAGACACCATTATGAGTAAGTGTTTTAATTTCAGACATTTTATTCTTTCATTTCTCCTTGTTTTCTTCTATATATTCTAATTTTAGAATCACAATACTTAATATACATAATACATCATCAATCATTAATTGTGAACTACACACCACTCTAAAGAGTGGTGGCTTCTTGTTTTCGCTTCAACGGATTGATTTGCAAATCTAAACGACTAGCATTCAAACTTGTATTGACCAATTCCTCCACGGATGGTTGTTCCAACCACTCAGCCCTTTTAGTCGAGCCAAACATTAAAATATTCCTTGAAGCATGAACATCTCTATCCTCAGTGTATCCACATTCACAGACATAAGTTTCAGAATCACCAATGTCATTTAGACATCCACAATTCGGACAAAACTTTGTGGTCGCTTTCCACTTGGATATTTTGAAAGACTTTCCTTCCTTCTCTAAAGAAACAAGTTTACTCTTTACTCTTCCCAAATAAGAACTCTGAATCTGCTTACCGAATGAGAGACGATTATTCACTTTTCCGTTTTTCTTATTTCGTTTCTTTTTCTTCCAATTGGCAATCTGTTCATCTTGAAAATAAATAACATCGTTGTTTGTTTTCAAATAATGAACAAATTTATTTGCTTCATCAGTTTTCTTATTTGAAAGATGTTCATATTCTCTTCTGATTTGATTAAGAAGTCTGTAATATCGCTTAGAACCTTCTTGTTTTCTATGCAGTTGTTTCTGCAAGAATTTAAGTTGTTCACTTTCTGGCACATTACAATTGAACTTCTCACCATCAGAAGTCGTAATATTCTTTCTTATTCCAAAATCCAATCCAACCGATTTACCGATTTTTTCAGATTTGAATTCGCTTTTATTTATACAGACTGAAATTTTAACATATAAACCACTCGCTTTTCTAATTAATCTTCCGTCTGCAATTTCATAATCCTTGTATTTATCTAATTGATTTAACCCATAGACACAAAGATTCTTAAAACTAGGAATTGTTATGTGTTTCTTATCCTTAATTTTAATAAATCCTGTTATAATTGGAATAGAGTTTATTTCAGAAACATATTTCAATGCTCCAACATTTAATCCTTTCTTCTTTGCTTTTGCAAGATTAGAAATATTTGTTTTGACTTGTTTAACAATCGCTCTATGAAAAACAACTGCCAAATCAATTTTTTCATTTATTTTATTTCCATCCTTATCTAATCTTGTAATAGTCTTATGGTCTAAATATTCATATTTGAAAATATCATTACCTTCGATATTTCCATAATTGAGCATATCATTGTATACCCATTTCGCTTGTTTGAAGCAATCGTTTAATTTCTTGAATGTTTCTTTAGAGGTATGGTGACAATTAACCTTCAACTCAAAAACTTTAATTGTTTGAGTTTTTCGTCTTTCTTTAGTTGCTTTAAGAGAATCTTTGATTTTCTGTCGTTCTTCTAACGAAACGCTTGTCTTGCTCATACTCTATAAATAGTTACTTTTATTTTGACCTAAATTCAAAATAACTTCACATTGGTCAAATTATAAAACATAATTTTGAATGTGTCAACTCATTTCAGACTTCTAAATGCCACCCTAAAGGGATGGCATCTTGCGAAGTCTGTTTTATGTCAAGAAAAAATTTCAATAAAAATAACTTTAACTATTTAATTTATAAAGTATTGTCGAGGAGAAAATTTATGAAGAGTGGAAAGTTAGTTAAAGATAAAACAAATCAAGAAATATTCTTTTATCAAAATAAAAAATACAAATATGATGATATTTATAGACTTGTAAGAGAAATGGAATATTACAAGACAGGTAAAGACTGTGATTGGAATATCATAAGAATCCACGACATTAAAGATAATAAAAACTGTTACGCTCTGTGTTTTCAAGAATCGAAATCTCCTACGGATTGGCTTTATGATTTTGATTTCTTTCCACGACCAATTAAAGCATATAAAGGTTGGAAAAATCATTTGATTTATCATAGCGGATTTTATATAGAATATCAGTCTGCTAGAGATGTAATTCATAATCATCTCAAACCTTTATTAGAAGATTTAGCAATCGAACAGAATTGCAAAATAAAAGATTTGAAATTATATATTATGGGTTTCTCTTTAGGCGGAAGTATAGCACCAATTGTTTGTGAAGATTGTTTTGAAAGATATGGAATAAAACCTGTTCTTATTGCTTTTGAAGGTGCAAATCCTTGTGAATCATTACATACTAGAAATTATTTAATGAAGTGTATAAATACAGAAGAATCTATTGCTTTTGTATATTCTAATGATTTTGTTCCAAGATGTGCTCCTATATTTGGCAAAAAATTAAAAGACATTATTTATTATCTCGATGACCATAAATGCAAGTTTCCATTTTATTTTATTAAAAAAATTATTTCATTTATTAAAGATACACCTCACTATCACACAACAGTGAATGAAGGTATTCAACTATATATGAAATAGACATTAGAGTTGTGCCTCCTAATTCTGATGTCATAAATATAGATAAACTAGAAATTTTTATTACGAACTTTCTGTACCCTTTCCTACCGTTTTTTTTCATTTTTGAGGAAAGGGTTTCTTTTTTTGTTATTTTTCTTTCACTTCTACAAAAGAAATTTTCGGCATAAGATAGATGAAGATTTCTGATAAGGTTATAACTTTATAAATTTCAGAATTTATTTCTCTCTTGATTACATTTTCGATTTTGATTTCTTGTTTATCTATAAAATGAATGATTATGTTCAATGCTCTATCTCCTATTAAAAATGGGATAATGAGAAATAGTTGAAAAAAGAAAACCCTCAACATTGACAACGTGGGTGGGAGGGGAATACGCTATCTCAATCAAGGGTTTTCTAATAATTAGAATATAATATAAATTAGTGTTTTTGTCAAGGGAAATCAGTGAAAAAGTTTAACTATTTATATTAACTATTTTAATTATACCTACTTGCAATAGGTAATAGGAGATATAAATATGGTATGTGAAAATTGCGGAAAAGAGCATGATGGCTCTTACGGAAGTGGTAGATTTTGTTCTAAATCTTGTAAATGTACATTTAATGCAAAGAAAAGGCATTGGAAGAAAACTGACATTCGTGAATGGAAATGCAGAGTTTGTAGTTTAACTTTTTCAAGTAGAAAAAAATTACAACAACATCAACATGAAATGAATCATATAAAAACATCTCAAGATATTTTAGCAGAAAATCCAATTTGCCCTTTTTGTGGAACAGAACATAAATTACAATATGCTATGACTTTACATTTACGACTCTGTAAAAAGAATCCGAATAGAGATATCAAATTTTTTAAACAAATATCTGAAACTCAAAAAATTGCACAAAATACAAAAGAAACAAAATTAAAACATTCCGAATCTGCAAAAAATAATAATTTTTGGAAATATCGTGCTAAAAATCCAATCTTTTATGAAAGTAAAAATAACGGAACTTTGAAATTAGATTCTGAATGGGAATTAGTTGTTGCAAAAAGATTAGATGAATCAAATCTTAATTGGTACAGACCTAGAATTAGAATTCCATATATTGATAATCAAGGTTACGAAAAAGGATATTTTCCTGACTTTTATGTGGAAGATTATAAATGTTTTGTGGAAGTAAAATCACCTTATATTGCAAAACGACAAAATAAGAATGGTAAAATTGATTATCTGAAATCGCATTACAATTTTATATTTTGGATTGAAGATGAGGAACTTTGTAACACATTTGAATTACACAACATGAATTATCCTTATGAAGTAGAAAAAGAAGTTGATGATTTAATCGAAGATTATAAAAGAAAAGCGGAAGAAAAGAAAATTAAAAAAGACCGTAAAATAAGTAAATCAAAAGATAAACCCCAATCAATCAAAATTAAAAAACCTAAAAAATTAAAGGTTAAAATATGTAAAGATAAGCATCCAAAAAATATAATAGATTCTCAATTAGAAAAAGAAAGATGGGAAATTATACAACAATCCAACATTGATTTTCAAAAATTCGGTTGGGTGATTGAAATATCTAAATTGTTTGGAATATCTACTAATCGTGGCGGAAAATATATAAGAAAACATTTTCCAGAATTTTATAAAACTTGTTATGTTAGAAAACCATATGAAAATAAAAATCGGTAGTTAGATTTGTTGGTATGTGAACAAATCAAGGTTCTTGCAAAACCATGCCCTACCGATTTGTATATTTAATATAGTTTAAGAAAACAAAATTATCAAGATATAAAAAAAAAGACTACGAAATAAATCGTAGTCTTTTTATAGACTCAGGTGGAACGACTCGAACGCTCAAAGTTCCTTTTGGGAACAGACTGGACCAAAACCAGTTGGGATACCCTTACCCTACACCTGAATGTAAAAACAATGACGGTTACTTTCTTTGTTTCGCAGATTGAAATAATTACCGTCTGCCAATTCTAACTTTATCTGACTTCATAGACCTTCGTTTTAAGTTGCAATAATCTACAAAGGTTTCTTAACTCGCTCGCAACTAGAAATTTTATTCTCTACATTAGCGTAGGAATTGGATATTTCTAACCTAGTCTGTTATCGAGGGTAAGACTAGTACTTTACCAACAGACAATTTATAGGACATCTTGGGTTTGAACCAAGAACCAACGGATTATGAGTCCGCTACTCTGACCTATTGAGTTAATGCCCTATAGTTTTATGTGGATAATGAGACTTGAACTCATACGGATTACTCCAAAGGATTTTAAGTCCTTAATGTCTACCAATTCCATCATATCCACAGAATATCATCTCCTAGTAGAATCGAACTACTGTTAGTAGAATGAAAATCTACTGTCCTACCACTAGACGAAGGAGACAAGTAATTGTGTTTCTCAACATCTGATGTTTATAATATATCAAATAGTAAAACTTTTGTCAAGCGAAATTATGAAAATTTTTAACTATTTTTTAATATATTTTTCAAGGAGAATATTATGAAATATATTGAATCAAGAGCGTCAGAACATTCAACAAACTTAGAATTGGAAATTAAAAAACTTCAAAAGAAATTCCGAGATTTAAGAATTACATATTACTATGATGATGAAGATTTGTTCATTGATATGAAACAGTACAACAAGACTACTAATCAAGAAACAGTTTGGTCTTTCTGTGTAGATTTTGGAACTAATGCTATTTACATGTTAGACCCTAGAGAAAAAACACTTGATTATTTTAGTTCTGATAATGAAATTGCAAAAATAATTGCTGATGAACTGTAAATTAAAAAATCCCTAGATTTTATTCTAGGGATTTTCAACCAATCTAATTCAAATTAGTTTGTACGATAAATGTAATATTCTACACCGTTTACTTTTTCAGAATTTTCTTGACCATCGTATCTGGCGAGTGTGTTAGCAATTCCATCGTTATCAACAACGTATTTAGCACATTCTTCATAATCCATGTAATTTTTCAATGTATCTGCCATTTCGCTTGCCCAACCACGACCATAAAGTGACTCAAACCATTCTGACATAGAATCATAATCATCATCCATATCATCTGCGAACATTTCAGCAAGTTCATCTTTATCTTCATAATCAAGTTCACCGTCATCATTTTCAAAGCAGTCTTTATCCTTGATTACTTTACGTTCGATTGCCTCTGAAACAAGGCGAGTTGCATAACCATCATCACTTGCTTCAGAATCAATATCTTGAGCATATGCGAGATTGCTTTCATGCATATCATCTTTCCAAGGGTAAGAACAATATTCTTCATTCTCAAGGAAATATTCTTGAGTTGATTCTGTTACGGATTCAAGACCTAAATCATCGAAAATCTGTTCACTCTGTTCTACGGCTTCATCATAAGCAGTATCGTAATCTGATACCCAATATTCTTCTCCGTCTACTTCATAAACATGGTCTGTATAACCGTCTTCAATTTCATCAACATCTACACCTTTAAATTCAGCAAGTGCAAGTTTTTCATCTTCTGTGTTTCCACGTTTTTCTTCCAATCTTTTATCCATATCTTTTTTCTCCTCTTCATCATTATATATATCAAAAACTTCACCATCATAGGTGGAATTTGTTGGTAATTGTTGTGCCATTCCGAGACCTGTCTGCATGGATTCTTTTAATCTTCTCATAAATCATGCTCCAAGTGAACTACATTCTTGCAATTCGATAATTGATAATCTTGTCCAACTTTTCAGAAAAATCATCAACTCCGCTGATTACAAATCTCTCGTAATCTTTAACATCATCACAACACTGCAGAATGTAATTACCGTTTTCCATTACATAATTCTTGATTTCTTCAAGAGTGAAATCCTTTACTTCAAGAGGAATCCAATCAGAATGTTTATCTGTCAATACAGAAGGATTTGTAATTTCTTCATCATGTGCAATTCCACTTTCAGTAGCAAAATCATAGAAGTCAAATACTTCATCATAAAGGTCATTGAGTTCTGTATGAATTGTTAGAAACTCATCTCCTTTAGCAAGAAGATGAAGCACACGAATATCATTTCCAAAAAGATAAAGGTATTCACCTAATTCAGTTATTTTCATAATCTATGTTTCTCCTATAAATTTTTTTCATTTATAAGATAAATAGTTAATCTTTTTCTTCTTTATCAAGACCAAGAAATTGAGCAAGAGCATCGATTCTATCTTCTTCGTCAATTCGTTTTTCTTCCAATCTTTTATCCATATCTTTTTTCTCCTCTTCATCATTATTGTATATATCAAAAATTCCACCATCATAAGTAGAATTTGTTGGTAACTGTTGAGCCATTCCAAGTCTTGTCTGTATTTCTTCTTCAAGAATGTTATTCATATCTTTATAAACATCATAAACTGAATCATAAAGATAACTAATTTCTCGTTTATCTGCAAAATAATTTTTTCCTATAACATCAATGATATAATTTTTCAAATCTTTCAATTCAACAAAAATCATTTTTTTTCATCAATAATATCACAAATTAAATCAGAAATTTCATCATTAAGTTCATTGACTTCACTTTTAATAGGTTCATCATCAACTTCTTCATTAACAAGTTTTACAACTAATGCTATCTTGCGAATTATATCATCAAATTTTTTTCTGTGTATCAGCCATATTATTTCTTCGCTATATGTACTTTAAAAGTCCATGTTTAGATAGTTAAATATTTTTTAACTATTTTAACTATATATAAACAGAAAAGAACATGTATAGTTCTTGTCCTAAACATAAATTATATTGTAAGATACAAAATATGCCTAAAAGAAAGAGTAACGTAAAAATTATAAATGATAAAGTTGAGTTTTCTAATGAAGTTTTAGAAATTATTGAAAGTTGGAGAACAAAAGAAAATTCTGAATATATAAATAGATATAAAGTTCTTGTTTCTGACCCTTCAAATATAGGTTCTAAGAAATCAAGAGGTCATCATATTATTCCTGCGTTTTTATTTAAAGATGAAACTCATAAAAATAGAAAAGAAACAGAACCTTTAGCAAATGCTATTAAAGAAAATATTATTGAACTTTCTGTTGGAAATCATATATTAGCACATAATCTTTTAAGATTAATTTTTCCAAAAAATAAAGATGCTAAAATGGCATTTCAAAGAATGTGTGGAAGAGAAAATATTGATGATTTAAGTGAAGAAGAAATACAAATAATTAGTACGGGAATAGAAGATGCAACAAAAGATAATTTAACAGATGAAGAAATAAAAGAATACATAAAAAATTGGAGTAAAACCGAAAAAGGTAGAGAGAGTATTAAAAAACATCAAGATAAATATAGGTATAGTGAACATGGTAAAGAAGTTAGAAAAAAGTATGCTCAAAGCGAAAGAGGAAAAGAAGTTAGTAAAAAATCAAGAAAAAAATATTGTGAAAGTGAACATGGCAAAAAGAGTATAAAAGAATCTATCAAAAAATATTGTGAAAGTAAGCATGGTAAAGAAAAAAGAAAACAATATGCTCAAAGTGAAAGAGGAAAGATGAGTGGAAAA
>Ga0247611_10010929_pt1 | contig 10572 bp, 13 predicted proteins | sample 177DNAGHGhighgp2_FD_192422 | JGI IMG/M metagenome (GOLD analysis project Ga0247611, IMG submission 192422) | Sheep rumen microbial communities from Palmerston North, Manawatu-Wanganui, New Zealand - 1770 DNA GHGhigh gp2 | ecosystem: Host-associated > Mammals > Digestive system > Stomach > Rumen... | reverse complement strand
TATTTGGGACATCTTTACAGGACTCGAAGCGAAGTGAGCGCGCCGACAGGCGAAAAGCCGCCATGGAGGGCGGCGTCAGCGAACGTAGACGGGGTGGAAGGAGCAGACAGGAAGTCTGCGACTGAAACCCCGAGTCCTGCCCCCGCTATACTGCTAATTCCTTATGTTATAAGGAATTACACTACTACTAATCCTAATCAAAGTAAGGCTTAGCGTAGAAATCACATCTAATTTAAACTGAGGTTTTAAACCAAAGTTTTTGTTGCAAAGTGAGGTTCTATGGCTAAGCCTTATTTATTATTCAAAATGCCTTCTGGTATATGGTATGCCAGAATACAGCTTCCTGATGGCACCCATTCCAACAACAGATCTACCGGCTGCAGAGACAGAAACGCTGCTGAACGTGTTGTAATGGAATGGATTGTAAACAACAAACTTCCAAGCAGAATTAATTCGGCTGATGATAAGCAAGTCGGATTAGACAAACTCTCTGTTCTCAACTCTCTTAGAACTATTGATCTTGAACGTGAAGATGTTAAGACAATTATTAAAGTTCTTAAAGAGAGAAATTTAATTCATTCTGCAGTTATGATGGCAAGCCCGGAAAGTAAACCGATTGATGAATATATCAAGGATTTCTGGGCTTTTGAAACTTCTCCTTACGTAAAAGAAAAGAAACTCAAAGGCGGTTCCATCCACCGTGATTACTGCGAAGCAATGCTTATGCGGGCCACAAAATACTGGCTTCCTTCGGTTGCAGGAAAGCCTGTAGGTTGTATCACTCATGACGATGTTACTGCCCTCTTTGAGAATGAAGAAGTTCTGAAGCTTGCACCAAAGACAATCAACTCTGTTGTAAGTTCTGTAACAATTCCTCTTAAATGGGCCTTCTTCCACAATCTTACAGAAATAAACTGCTTTGACGGAATCATGAAATGTTCTCAGAAATCAAAGAAGAGAGAAATCCTTACATTGGAACAGGCAGCTGCGGTTTTTGCATCCGACTGGGATAATGATACAGCTAAACTTGCAAATGCAGTTGCCTTTTACACAGGAATGCGTGCAGGAGAGATTGCTGCTTTACGTTTTGAAGCCATTGGTGTGGATCGCCTTTATGTACGACATTCCTGGAGAAACAGCGAAGGACTTAAGGAATGTAAAAACGGTGAAGAGCGTGAAGTTCTTATTCCTCCTCAGATTCGTGACATGCTGATTGCAGAAGCAAAGGCAAATCCATGGGGACAGAAAATGAAGGGCTTTGTTTTCTGGGGACTTACTCCAGATCATCCAACGGATCCAAAGAACTGGCTTAAATTCCTTAGACGTGTTTTGGAAAATATTGGTTATTCCGATCCAGATAAAATAACCTTCCATGTCTGGCGCCATTTGTGGTGCAGCCGTATGAGTGATGAAATTGCTGACAAACGTGTTCTTATGACAAGTTCAGGACACAAAACCGAAGCCATGCTCGACCACTATGCAGCCCATATGGAACAGGAAAAGGCACTGGAAAAGCTCCGTTCTACAGAGGAAAAATTACTGCTTCCAATTCTTGGATTTGATAAAGAAGAATCTAAGATTCAAGATATTGAAGCAAAAATCATTTCTGAGAATGAGAAAAAGAAAGTCGAAGATGATAACGACGATAAGAAAGAGGATTACGAATAAATCGTAATCTAACCTAAAAGTCTGATGTATGTCAGGCTAATTTTGTTTTATGCAACAAAAACTTTGGAGAATTGAAAATGAAAATTTTTGGAAATACGATAAAAAAGGCAAACGATAAAGACAATGCAAAAATTAAGATGGTTGAAGTTTCACAGCTTCATTTTGACAGGGATTTTAAGAACGTGTTCCAGCAGGAGAATGATAAGGTTGCTGAGATTGCAAACGATATGAAGGCCAATGGTTTTGATAAGTCCAGACCAATTATTGTAACTGAGGCTTATATCATTGTTGATGGGCATTCCAGATTCATGGCAGCAAAGAAAGCTGGACTTGAAAAAGTGCCGGTTATCATCAAGAAGTTTGATAGCCGGGATGACACTATTGAGTATGAGTACAAGATGCAGTTGAACTCTCGAAGACTTACTGATGGTGAATACTTTGCCGCATTTCTGAAGCTTGATGAAATCCGCCGTTCAAATACAAACGCACAAGGCTCTTCTGATGAAGCAATTGGCCGCCAGCTTAATAAGTCTGCCCGTCAGGTATGCAAAATGCGCGAAATTGCCAAAAAGGCGGACGCTTCACTTCTGGAAAAGATTCAGAACGGAAGTGTTTCCATCAATAAGGCTTATGAAATGATTAAGGCAGCAGAGGCTAAAAGGAAAACTGGAGTTGCTGAAGAAGTGACTGATGAAAAAGTATCTAACACTGGCAAAGGCATCAATTCTGATTCTTTTAAGCTTGGTGTTCTGTTTGTTTTATCAGAACTTGAGCGAGGACGTAAGAAAAACCAGATTCTTAAGGATAAGCGAATAGCTAAGCTGGAACTTGGAGAGTTGAATCTTTCTAACGAAGATGTTCAGAGGATTTCACAGAGATTTGGAATAGCGTAACCTTTAGTAAATATACACACAATTACTTATTCGTGTGTATATTTACTTAAATATTTTCTAACTCGATTTTAATTCGGTTTTAACTCGGTAATTCGAATTAAAAATAATTCTAACTCGACAAACCGAGTTAAAACTGAACATGGAAAATAATACATATTCACGGTACAATATAGTTATGAATGGAACTAAAACATTAGAAAGACCAAAATTCTTAGAAGGTGTTGAACTTCCTGATTCGTACTATGAAGCTCCGGATCCATATAAAAGTGCACCTTCTTGCAATGTAAATCTTCTTGAACTTTCAGGATATGCAAGAAAAAATGGAAAGAAACTTATTGAACTGACAAAAGAAGAAGTTCAACAATTTGCAATTGTTTAATCACTTTTCAAGAGGCTTTCATTCTGTTTGGTTCAGACTGAAAGCCTTTTTCATTTAACTTCAAACTTTTTTCAAAGAAGTTCGAAAAATCCCCTTTCAGAAAATCTCCAAAACGCAACTTTGCGTGATGGCCAGTTGCAAAATTTTTCCAAATATCATGCAGTTTTTTGCTCTCCCCTGATGCAAATTTCTGCGCAGATAATATTACAAGTAGTTAATTTTATTATATTAATTTTAAAAATCCCCCTAAAAAAACAATTTTCTCCCCTTTCTGGAAAACATCCTCTAAATTTGCTAAAAAAATCGAGTTTCCCAAAATCGACGAAATTTGCCAAAAAATGTGTGAAATTTGCCTTTTAAAGTATGTTTGTGGTATCGATTTATTTTTCAACCATTTGTATCATTTTGTATGTAATCGATTTTAGCTAACTTCAGATTTACACAGGGAGGATAAATGAAAAAATCAATCATCGTAGAGTTTCCAGAAAAAACTTTATTCACTCGCGCAGAAGCGGCTGAGATTCTTTCAATCGGAATGAGCACTTTGGATAGTCTTATCAGTGATGAAGAATTGCCACGAATCAGACTTTCAAAAAGAGTACTTTTTGCACGTGGGGATCTTGAAGCTTATATTCTTGCACATCGTTCAACAGGTGGAAGAAAAATTCCATATCCAGAATCAGCAAAAGTTGAGGTGGAACTTCCAGGAGGTGCTGCATGAACGAAAATGCTTTTATAGCAGCTTTGCAGGATATCAATAATCATTCTGTCAGATTTGGTGAATGTACAATCACATTTACATTTCATGATGGCCGCCTGCAATACTATACGCTCACAACATCAGAGCGAAAAAATGTTGCAGACCTGAATGCAAACTTCAAGAAAATGGAGTGTGTACCGAATGGAAAAACTGCATGAAGACAATAAATCTTCATCGCACTTTTACATTTTAATTCCATCTGAAGTAATAACAAATTCAGAACTGACAGATGGAGCAAAGCTGTTATATGGCGAGATATTGTTTCTTGCCGCAAAGAATGATTTTTGTTTTGCTACTAATGATTATTTTGCAAAACTGAATTCTGTGAGTAAACGGACCGTGAATAACTGGTTACATGAATTAAAAAGATCCGGCCTTATATGCTCAGAGATAATCAGGAACGAATTTAACCGTCAGGTAGAAAAACGAAAGATTTTTATAAAAATGGATTTTTCTGTGAAGCATCAAACAAGGGACAGCACAGAAAAAACGTCTGATGACGAAAAGACAAAATTGATTTTTGGAAAACATCAAAATGTTCTTCTAAATGAAAATGAGAAAACAGAACTTTTGACAAGTTTTGGAGAAGCTGATTTTAAGAAGGAGCTTGAATCATATTCAATCTGGAAAAAAGAAAATGATGCAAAACCAAGATCCGATTTTGAATCACTAAAAAAATGGTTAAACAAAAAACGACAAAAAGGGACTTACAAAACAAACACAACAGCTGTAAAAGAGACAGGCGTTGATGAAGTAAGCCAGGAAACTCTGGACAATTTACCATTTTAGATTTGCAGCAAAGGAGGGGCATCATAAATGGAAAAAGACAATATTAAAACAATCCGGGATTTTATGATTCCGCAGTTTACATTGCTGGCATCCTCGGAACAGGATGAAATAATCCGCCAGCGCGAACAGGAAGCTGAGCGTGAACATGAAAAGGAATTACAAGCAAAAAAGAAGCTGGAGTTCGAACACAGCGGAGTTCCGAAGCGTTATTGGAATGAATCTTTTGAAACCTGGAAGGCACGAAATGCAGATGATGAAAAACGCCTTCAGGCAGTCATCGAGTATTCACATAAGGAAAATAATGATTCGGTTCTTCTGATGCTCGGTCCAAAGGGTGTGGGTAAAACTCATCTTGGTTCTTCGATTATCCGAGATGCAGGCGGTACTTTTATTTCGATTGAAGAAATGATTTTCCAATATGAAGGTTCTACAGATTATCACGCAAAAATAAACCGCGTGGATCTTATGAACTTTTATTCAACCACGCCAATGCTTGTTATTGATGAAATCGGCCGCTCGATGCAACAGGCGAAGGAAGATTCTATTCTGAATTACGTTCTTCGTCGCCGCTACGAAAACATGCTTCCAACAGTTCTGATTTCAAATCTGAAAAAAGAAGATTTGCTTAAAAAACTGGGGGATGCAGTTGTAGACCGTTTGACTGAAACTTGCAAATCAGTTGAGTTTGTTGGTGAAAGCTACCGCCTTGGAAAAAGGAAGATTAGTTAGGAGTGCCATTTGGCATTTTGCAGAGTTCTTACAAATCCGCCATTTGGCGGATAGCAGAGTTTCTGCAAATCTGCCGGCCGGCGGATCTCCGTCACGTGACGGAATAAAGTCTCTGGAAAGACTTAATCGCGTGTGCATAACCTCATATGTGTTGACGCAAAGCATCAACACCTGGGGCCCCTGAAAAAAGAAAATGCACACACGCAAACTTATCCGCCAGACGGCGGATGGAAAGAGTGCCAAATGGCACTGCTACAACAAAGTCAATTTTTACAACAAGAGGAGCACTATGACTTATACAACTTACAAAACAACAACCCAAAATGCGCCGGCCGGCATATCATATCCAGCCTGGAAAGATCCCGTGTCAGGACATGATTATAAAAATGATCCTGAAAGAGACAATCATCTTTTTGATTCGCACAGAGCCTTTCATGCAAAAGATGATGCTAAAGCCTTAATGAATATTTTGCGTCAGCTAAAAGAGCTCGGCGGAGATTACGGCTTCAACTCTGATTACAAAACAAATCCGCAGGGAAAGATGCGCTGCACGATGAATTCAGGCCGTAAGCGCAAAACTGACAACAAGGCTTTTTCTTCAAGGCACAACGACCGGGACTTTGATTCAAATCCTGAACACATTGCAAAAGATAAATCTGACAAGAATGTCATCTGGTCCTGGTGCGGCACTGATATCAGCTTTGATAAAGGCGAACTCAAATACTACGAAGAAACCTTCGGCGCCCAGCTTGAACAAACAAATCAGAACTATATCAAAAGCCGCCATAAAGAACGTGTAGTAACCATGGACGAATGGCGAAAGAAAAACATGCATGCACCGGAGGAACAGATTCTCCAGATTGGCCGCATGGAAAAGTATCCGGAAGTTGAAGTTTCACTTTCCTGCTTTGAGGAATATTTAACGTGGCTGAACGGATGGAACGAAGAACATGGAAAACCATTCTTTATTCTGAACTGGGCAATGCATCAGGATGAAGTGGGAGCCCCTCATTTTCATCTGCGTCGTGCTTGGCCATTTAAGGACGAAGAGACAGGACTTACTACAACAGATCAGACCAAATCCCTTCTTAAAGCCGGTATTCTTCCTCCAGATCCCGAAAAGAAAATCAGCAAAAAGAATAATCCGAAAATGACCTTTGATAAAATGTGCAGGGAAAAGTGGATTTTCATAGCCCGCTCCCATGGACTTGAAATTGAAGACACGCCAAAGCCACGGGATGAAGTCGGAAAAACTCTGGAAGAATTTCAGAAAGAGAAAGACCTGCAGCGTAATCGGGTTTACACACTTCTTTCTGCGCTGACCGAAAAGAACATAGATGTCCTTGAAGAAATCTCCAAGTGGGAAGAACTCATGCCAAGTATTCAGAACTTTAAGGAATGGACTAAAGAGCGTTGCAAAGATGCTCAGAGAACTTACCGTGATGAACAACTGGATCCGATAGTCGATATGTTTGTTGCTGCTTTCGCAAATTCAAATAAGGCAATCAAAGACGGATATGACAGTCAGATTAAGCAGTATGACCATACGTTGAACGGATACACAAAACAGACAGCCAACGGTACAAAGCATTTCTTCGGAGCTGCGGAGATAAGCCAGATGTTCGAAAGTGCAACTCCGGAACTGCTCCGTAAGATTGCCGGAATTATCGCAGAACACGGCTGTAAAGACGTAAAGGAATGGATGCAGAAAAGCCCTTGGTGCCGGGAGTTTGAGTTGGGACGGGAAACGGAGAAGAAGTTGCGAAGGGAGAGGGAATGGGAGAGATAAAATAGATTTGCTAATGGCGCTGGGATTCTTTTTGAGAATATCAGCTCTTTTTTATTTTCAAAAAAATATTGTAAAAACATGATATTTTGTCCAAATTTTAAGAAAGCTATGGTATAATGTATCTTAGGAATATTTAATATGGATGTAGATTACAGAAAACTTTGGAAACTGTTGATTGATAAGGGGATAAAGAATAGAACGGACCTTATCAAGATGGCAGGCATTTCCACTAACATTTTAGCAAAACTTGGTAAGGGCGAGTTTATATCTATGGATAGCATGCAGAAAATCTGCAAAGCCCTTGATTGTGATGTTGGTGACGTTTGTGTGATTAATGAAAAAAATAATCAAGAAAATGAATAAGTGTAATTACTTGGCACAATTATACTGTATAATAAAAATGTTGGATGAACAAAAATATATTGAAAATCAATTGGTTGAAGCTGTAAAACGTCGAACTGAAAAAAGTAAGACAAGTGGAAAATGTTGATATTATAGATTTGTTGAGTTTATCAACTTTACGATTCTATTCCGGAAGATATCACTTTCGTGGAGGAGAAATAGAAGATGGATACATCTGTTTTAGATTCAAATAGTTCAGATAAAAAAGTCACCGTATGGAAAAACATCACAAACGAAGTTTTAAGCAAAATGCTTCCTGTAGGCGCTTCTTTTTTAACAGATGTCATTTTTTCTTTTGTTCCAAACCAAAGAGAAGATAGAATAGCTGATTTCTTAAGAGAACTCTCTAATCAGTTTGATAATTACCAGAAAAATGTAGAGAACCTTGAAAATCGAATTAAACTTATAGAAAGCGATAAAGGGCAATTACATCTTTTAGAACTTGGTTTCCAATTTGCAGCTGAAACAGATTCAACTTTTTTGCATCATTGTTATGCGTATTATATTTTTAATAATCTCGACAATAAAACAATGGATGATATTCAACGAGAAAAAATCTTAAAAGTAATAGCAGAATTAAATGAATATGAAATTGTGCATCTCTTAAACTTTCTTTATCCATCGTATGTTGGGAATGTTTCAGAATTCCATAAAAAGTTTGAAAATATTTTAATGCCCCGTGAACGTTATTTAGGTGCTCCTGATGAAGCTCAAGAGTTTAATGCTTTTTTTGACTATTATAAAGTTAGCCTTGAACAGAAAGGTTTGATAATAGGTAAACCAGAAGTAAAAAATGGAACCCTTAGTTTTGACAAAAAGAAATATTCAATAACTGCGTTTGGTAGAATTGTAGCAGAAGCTATTTACGATGAAGATTTTTTTACTGAGAATATACAAGAAATATAAACTCATTATGTACTAATAAAGTCTGCAGAGGAAATTTAGACAAAGATGGAATACGAAGATAGAATAGTTATTTTTCTCGATGTTTTAGGATTCTCAAATTTTACAAATTACACTGGTTCAACACAGATTAATCAGTCAAAAAAATTAGAGAAGGTAAATAATTATCTTGAAATGCTTCATAAATATTTTAATTCAAAAAATGTCATTGCAAAATCAAGAATGGTAACTTCCTTTTCTGATTCAATCGTTGTAAGTATCAAAGTTGAAGATATTGATGACTTAGATATTGAGCTTTTGGAAATTTATTATTTGTTGATTAATTCTATTATGAAAGGTTTTCTAATTAGAGGTTCAATTGTTTATGGTAAACTTATTCATACAAAAGACATTATTTTTGGTCCTGCTTTAGTCGAGGCATATAACAGAGAATCAAAAATAGCAAAATACCCAAGAGTAATAATTGATGATGCAATTTTCAGAGATTTAAATGAATTGCCATTTGATAAACCAAGAGAGCATAGCGATTTAATTCAATATGACAATGATGGACTTTTATACATAGATATATTCAAGAGTTTAAATTCCAGAGTGGATAACTTTCGACAAGTTTCTCAGTTTATGCTTGCTTACACAGACATTTTATTAGATATAATTCATAATCCTAAATTGGAAGACAAAACAAATTGGTTAAAGGAAAAACTGAGTCATTATTTTGATATTTATGGTGAAATTCTTAAGTTTTCTCTTGACGAAGATATGGATGAATTGGATATCCAATCTTTTAGAGGATTTATTGGTATGTACAACACAGAAGAATATGAACATAAGGCTCCGTAAAGGTAAATCATATGAAATTATCTCCAAAAACTATAAAAGTCTTAAGAGAAATAATAAATGAAAAATCTCAATATCGTTCAGGGCCTATGCTTGTAGAATTCTTCAATGAATTGGGCTTTCATGATGTGTATGGTCAAGGATTTCCATCAAGATGGGCTTATACAGAAGAAAGACTTAATCAACTAAACGGTACTGCAACATTAGATCAATGTATTAAAAATGTTTTTGCACCAGTAAATTATATAGAAAATCCTGCTTTGTTAGATGAATTACTGGAGTTAATCAATAAGCATTTGCAATATGATGATTGGAATGTATATATTGAAGGAAAAAATGTACTCTTCAGAAAAGTGAACTTTGATTTACACCAATCTTTTAAGCCAGATGTTCAGGCAAAAAACACTGCGGAAGACTTTCTAAAAGTAAAAATTTCAAACCTTAATATTTCAAAGCTTCCTATAGAATCTTGCCTCCATCCAATAATTGAGACTCGAATGAAAGAAATTGATAAATGCATTGAGAATCAAGTTCCATTAGGATGTATTTTCTTATGTGGTTCTGTTTTGGAGGGGCTTCTTAGTGCAATAGCAATAAAGTCTCCTGCAGAGTTCAATTCCGCAAAAGCAAGTCCTAAAGAAAGGGATTCGCTTAAAGTAAAATCATTTGATAAATGGACTCTTGAAAATTATATAGCTGTTGCTTATGAGCTTGGATATATAAAAGAAGATGTAAAAAGATTCAGCCATACTGTTCAAAATTTTAGAAACTACATTCATCCATATCAGCAGATTAGTCAAAATTTTACACCTACTATTGATACAGCTGTATTATGTGCACAGGTTGTAAAAATGGCGATAAATCAGATAACAGAAAGGGGAAATTAAACTATGAACGAACAAAAATCATTAATCACACAGTCTGCTTAAATAAAATGTGAGACAGAGTCTCACAAATTAAAACGAGGAGTCATCAAATGAAAAACGAAATCCAGAATCTTACAGAAAATGAATACACCGAACTCTTAAATACAGCAAAAGCCCAAATAAATGCAGCAAGAAATGCTATAGCTGTGCAAGTTAATTCAACGGCAAATTCAACTTATTGGAATCTTGGAAAGTTATTGCATGAAAAGAAAATTGAAGGTGGTTATGGTGGAAATGTTATCAACAGGCTATCCGTTGACCTAAAGCAGAGCTTCCCTGATATGGGACTTTCTCCAAGAAATTTGTGGAACATGAAGCTTTTTTATGAGCGGTATATTGATTCTGACAAGAAACTGCTACAGGCTGTAGCAGTTTTGCAATGGGGGCATAATCTTCTTTTAATAAACAAAAAACTTTCTGATGAAGAGACATTTTATTATGCAACTGTATCCGTCTTATAAAACTGGAATAGGGATTTACTACTTAATGCAATAAAA
>Ga0247611_10010928_pt1 | contig 10572 bp, 8 predicted proteins | sample 177DNAGHGhighgp2_FD_192422 | JGI IMG/M metagenome (GOLD analysis project Ga0247611, IMG submission 192422) | Sheep rumen microbial communities from Palmerston North, Manawatu-Wanganui, New Zealand - 1770 DNA GHGhigh gp2 | ecosystem: Host-associated > Mammals > Digestive system > Stomach > Rumen ... | reverse complement strand
CTTTCAGAGAATACCCAAGTGCCAAAGAAACCGGCAACGACTCCGCAACATCGCATTCCGGCAGAGCAGTTTTTTGAGTATGTACAGTTCTTGACGCAGTTTGTCGGGTGTGATATCTTCAGTTCAAAAAAGGAACAGGCTAAGCCGGAGCAACATATCTTTTATTGCAAGAGAGCAGGGAGTAATGCAAAGGGGTATTACAAGGAAGAAACGGATGAGTTTGTTGTGTTAGCTGGTAGTGAGTTGCGGAGTGGTGAGTGCGATTCACTCAAACCGCAATCCATTGAGAAAAGCAATGCTTTTATTAAAGCTAATTGCACGCAAGCAAAAGGTAAGATTATCCTTAAAGCAAATTACACTTTCGCCTCACCATCTGCGGCAGCAGCTATGGTTGTCGGTGGCAGTTCCAACGGCTGGACAAGATGGAAAGATGCCGATGGAAAGACATTGAGCGAAGTGTATCGGAAACAGCAATAATTCAAAAAAGGAACAGGCTAAGTCTAAGCAATTCAAAAAAGGAACAGGCTGTACTTTGAATAAAAGGAGTGGAGGAATTCAAAATACCGAAACAAAAGGATATGGAAGTCACCAAAGATAATAGATTTGATATATCTCCGGATACAAAACTTTGGAGATATATGAGTTTTGCTAAGTTTGTAGAGTTGTTACGTACGAAGAACTTGCCGCTGCCTTCTGCGATGATGTTTGAAGATCCATATGAAGGAGCCTGTGGAAAGGCTGAAAATACAGATTTGCTCGTTGAATACTTATCTGATATTGTAGATGATCGGATGCACGAGAAAAGAGACTTACAAATTGAGCATGATGCTGTGAAAGAAATTATCAGTAAAGCACATAAATATTATAATGATCTTGGAGCCTCTAACAAATATTTCACATTTATCAGTTGCTGGCATGAAAACGAAACCGAGTCGGAAGCAATGTGGAAACTATACACACAGAAACAACCGGAGGGTGTCGCTATTCAAACTACATTTGGCGCGTTAAAACAAGCCATTAATGATCCGGATGTGCAAATAGGTCGTGTGTCATACGTGGACTATGACGAAACATTTTTTACTAGTGATTCGTATTTCTGGTATAAACGTAAATCCTTTGAACATGAACGAGAGGTACGTGCAATGGTGATAGCGGATGATGATCTCAGGAAAAAGATGGTTGAGGATTATAAACGAGGTACCTTTGTTGTTAATCTTCCTATTGATTTGGATGTGCTTATCAAAAATGTTTACGTATCTCCCTATGCAGATAATTGGTTTAGTGATTTGGTTGCTGGTGAACTAAAACGATGCGATTTAGAGAAACCGGTTTTATATTCCTCTCTGAATCAGCAACCAATATATCTTCCAACGATAGATCAATTCATGCGAATGCTAACTAAAGATTCGCAAGAAACAGATAAACATTAATAAACAACACGCAAGACCTCAACCCCGAAACTTGTTTTGATTACTTGATGTTTACAGAAGAAGAGATTTCAAAAAAGGAACAGGCTTGACAGGGAGAATTGAAAAAAAGGAACAGGCTGAAGAGGCAAGTGAAAATATAATTGAACGAGAAAAAGTAATACCAAGATATGGAAGGAGAGGTAGGAAAGAGCCGTTTGGCTGAATACAATGCCATCAAGAAGAAGGTTGACGCTAAAGCGGAGCGATTAACCAGAAAAGAACTAAACATGCCGAAAGGCGAGTGGTGGTTTGGCTCATGCCATACGTTCTGGAAACACAAGAAGAAAATCTTGCGCGAGGGATACCACATGATCTGGCGCAGCCCGCAAGACTTGAATCCCGAAACTTGTTTTGATTAAAGAGATAACACACACATTATATATGAAAGAAAAAGGTTACGTTTACATCTTGGTCAATCCAGCTTTTCGCGAGGATTGGGTGAAAATAGGCAAAAGCAGTCGCCCTGTGGACGTGCGGAGTAAAGAACTGGATAACACCGCTGTTCCATTACCGTTTGAGATTTTCGCGACCATGCAAACCTCGAAATATAACGAGGTTGAGAAATTAGTGCATAAAACCATCGACCGGCTAACAGATCTGCGCATTCGTCAAAACCGTGAGTTCTTCAACGTTGCGCCACAGATAGCACTCGACATCTTCCGCGACATTGCCCAAACGATAGACGATGCAGAGGTAACGCTGTACGAGAACAATCAACCGGTGGCAGAGAGGAAACCGGAAGAACCGCAGAAACGTGAGGTCAAACGAGCACGCTTCAAATTCTCTATGTGTGGAATTAAGATAGGTGAAATGATAACTTTTGAACCTACAGGGCTTGTTGTAAAAGTTGCCTCTGATGATTCCATTGAGTACGAAGGACGTATTTACAAACTTTCGCCTTTCGTTGGAACGTTCATGCCGGAAGATCATCGCAACAACTCCGGAGCTTACCAAGGAGCCAAGTATTTCTCCTATAACGGCAAAGTTCTGGATGATATTCGGAAAGAACGGGAGATTCTTAATTATTAGTGGATACGGTAAAAAAAATATGATATGGAAGAAACATTAAACTTAATTTTTAATGAAAGGTTAGTTTTACTCTTTTCCTTATTTATCTCTATCTATGTAGCACTATTTGCTTTAATGATAACGATGAGAAAGAGTAGATATCGTCGCGAAAAATCAGATAAGGAATACGCTTACGAATTACTCTTAAAGGGAAATGAGCAGAAGACATTGAATGATGGCTCTATATTTTTGATATATAAAAGAAGTATATCCCGAAAATACGAGCATATGTCATATATGGATTTTTTAGAGTCTTTTCTCATGTATGTTAGGCAAAAAGATGAAGATGGAACATTAACACAATCAATATCAAAAATTATAGAGCCAATACTTGAAAAGGAAAAGATAGAAAAACCTTTTTCAAATATCAAAGAAAGAGAACGGCGTTTATTGCTGGCTGTGGAGAACTCTGCAAGTAAAGGAGAAACAAGTTCATTGAAGAATAATTTGACAGACTTGTCTATTGTTATTGAGAATAATCAAAAGGCATTAGACAAAGCTCGGGCGATAAATAGGTGGAGTATTCCAATATCAGTGTTGGGAATTTTATTAACATTATTCATTTGGTTGTACGGTTCATCCTTGTCAGATAAAGATGTGCAACGCATTTCTGCACAAATTTGCACAACCTTGTCTGATAGTTTATATACCGTTAAGCCAGATAGTATCAAATAAAGAAACAACTACTTCGATAGGTAAATAACCCGATTATGGATATTCAGATTGAAAATAACAAAATTTATGCTCCACTTAAAGATAAGTGGTTGGTGAATAAACCAGAAGAGCAAGTACGTCAGAAGTTCATCTGCCGTTTGGTGGATAGTTACGGCTATAGTCTTGACCAGATGGCACAAGAGTTGCTGGTCAACAATGCACAGCGCGGACAAGGTGCTGCAAGGGCAGATATTGTCATTTGGCGCAGTAAAGAAGATAAACAGAAAAGCAAGAGTGCTCTTATTGTTGTAGAGTGTAAGGCAGAATCGGTTACTATTCATCAAGAAGATTACTATCAAGGATACAACTATGCAGCATGGGCGGGAGCGGACTTCTTTGTAACTACCAATCTGAAGGAAACGCGTATTTTCCGTGTCCGAAAAGGTGAAATTCCGAAGCAATTAGAGGAGATTGCAGATATTCCAAATGCAGAAAAGGCGAAAAGTCAGAAAGAGATAGAAAAACTTCTGAACCAGACAAAAGCATTTACACGTGAGGAGTTTTCAAAACTGCTATTCAGATGCCATAGCATTATCCGCAATAACGACAAACTGTCTCCGGAAGCGGCTTTTGATGAGATAAGCAAAATATTGTTTATCAAGATACGTTATGAGCGGCAAAATTCTGATACCCAGATTTTCTCATGCGAGAAATTCAGACAAGATAGGAAAAGCTATGATAGATATAAATCACAAGGCGCACCAGATTTTTATCAAGTTTTGTTTGAACAAACCAAGCAGGATTTTGCCAGTGACCATTTATTTGAGCCAAACGACATTATCAAAATCCGTGAGAATAGTTTTGAACAGATTGTTAAGGAATTGGAGATATACAACCTGTCCACTACTTCAGATGATGTAAAAGGTATTGCGTTTGAGAAATTCCTCGGTCGTACTTTCCGTGGCGAGTTGGGACAGTACTTTACACCGCGTACCATTGTAGAGTTTATGGTGAAGGTGCTTGATCCGCAAGAGAGTGAGTATATCTGTGATCCATGTTGTGGTAGTGGTGGCTTCCTTATTAATGCGTTTGAATATGTGCGTGAAAAGATTGAAAAAGACATTGAGAAACAAAAGGAAATAATAAAAAAGCAATTCTATACAGACCAATACGACCAAATGTCTGAATCTGAGAAAGAGGCTGTGGATGCAAAAGTGGCTGATGTATTCCAACAATTGAATACAGAATTAGATATCAATAATCCGAACGGTCGCTTGCGCAGTTTGTCTTTCGATTGCATTTATGGCACTGATGCGAATCCGCGTATGGCACGCACCGCAAAAATGAATATGATTATGCATGGTGACGGTCATGGAGGCGTACATCACCACGACGGATTGTTGAATGTAAACGGCATTTTCGAAAACCGATTTGATGTTATTTTAACCAATCCACCTTTTGGCGCTCATGTGGATAAATCTTTGTTAATCACTGAGGCAGACCGATTTACTGACAAAAAGAAAATTGAAGAGTATGTCTATCGTTACGGCAAAGCATATCTAGAAGCACTAAAACAAGTAAATGACCATATTGGTGAACCTTTGCTTAATTTGTACGAAACCGGCAAAATGAGTGGTCTGACGGAAGTCCTCTTTATTGAACGTTGCCTCAATCTGCTCAAGCCGGGCGGACGTATGGGAATTGTACTGCCGGAAGGAGTGCTCAATAATACCAATTTACAAAAGATTCGTGAGTTTGTAGAAGGCAAGGCAAAAATTATGCTTATTGTTTCTATTCCGCAAGATGTCTTTATCGCTTCTGGTGCGACAGTCAAACCATCATTGCTGTTCTTCCAAAGATTCACAGAAAAAGAGGCGAAACAATATAAAAGGATTGTTAATACTGCACAAAAAGAAGTATTGGCTCCTTATCAAGAAGAACTGAAAGATATAGAGGATAAACTTGCCAAACGAGGAAAAGAAGCACTATCAAAAGAAGATAAGAAAAAACTGCAAATACGTCAGAAAACTATCCTTGTCGTTATTGAGGAAGAGGCAAAGAAACTTGTTAAGCAGCGTTTTAATTATCAGATTCCGATTGCGGAAGTACAGAAAGCCGGAATCAGTACAACAGGTGCTCCTATCGAAAATGAGTTGATTCCATTGGAGAAGGAATTTTCTTCATATCGCAAAGAAAATCATCTATGGAAATCCCTAATCAAACAAGTGCATTACTATGTGGATAACAATGGTAATGTAAAACGTGTTCTTGACACTAAAGAAGAACAGCCGCAATAAGTATGGATACGCAGTATAAATATTTACAACTGATTAAATATAGTTCCTTGTTGCTGTGGGATATCAAACGATATTTTACAACTCAAGTATTATCGTCTTTTCCTGTTGTTCGTTTAGGCGATTATATCAACGAGGAGAGTGCAAAGTATTCTATAAGTGATCCGAACAAGAGGTATGGTATCTTAGGTGTTAACAACAAAGATGGCATTTTTGATGCTTATGAAGAAAGTGGCTCAAAAATAAAGCAGAAATATAAGAAGATGCAAGTAGGGTGGATTGCTTATAACCCATACCGTGTAAATGTAGGTTCTATCGGAATTCGTACAAACGAGCATAACTATGATTATATTAGCCCTGCTTATGTGGTGTTTAGTTGCAAGAGTGGACTTCTGCCTGATTTCTTGTTCTTGCTACTGAAAACGGATTTATTTAATAGGATAATACGAGAAAATACTACTGGTAGCGTAAGGCAAAATCTTAATTTCTCAATACTCTCTAATTTGCAAATCCCGCTTCCTTCCTTGGAAGAACAAAATACTATTGTGGCAGCATATAAGAAGGCTATTTCTTTGGCAGAACAATATGAGAAGCAAGCAGAAAGAATAAATGATACTATAGAAACTTATTTATTAGAAGAATTGGGGCTCAATACAATACTTTCTTCCCATGAGCATATGAACAATGATTATAAGTATCTGTATTTTGTCAATATGAAAGATATGTCGGATAGATGGGATATTTATAATGTTAGGAATAGTATTTTTAGTGTATTTGAACATGCAAAATATCCAGTTGTATCAATAGGAAATACTTATGACTTTGTTACACGTACTTGGAGAAAATCTGGGGAAACCTTCCAATACATTGAATTAGGGGATGTAAGTCCATTATATGGTATAACAAACGCTCAAACATTAGAGACAAAGAAGGCACCAAGTCGAGCAACGCAGACAATTCAAGCAAAAGATTTAATTATTGGAACAACTCGCCCATATCTCAAGCGCTTTGCTATCGTCACAGATGAATATACAAATAATGTGTGTTCATCAGGATTTCAAGTGATAGCTCCCGATGCTAAATATAACTTGCAGTTTTTATATGAATATATGATGACTATAGTAGCAACAAAGCAGTTTGAATATTATATGACAGGTGCATTATATCCAGCTATCACAAATAAAGATTTGCGAAAGATACAAATTCCATTACCGCCACTGGATGTGCAGAATGAAATAGTGGCACATATATCTGAAATCAAGGAGCAAATAAAGTCGCTTCGTGCTCTTGCTGCTAATACTAGAACCGCAGCCATTCAACAATTTGAACAGACAATATTTGAATAATTCATTATGTTTAGCCTAAAATCAATCTATATCAAGGAATACAAGAATATTCGAAATCAGAAATTTGATTTTTCTACCAATACGGGATATATCGCTCTTATTGGTTTGAATGGTTCTGGTAAGAGTAACTTGTTAGAGGCAATAAGTCTAATTTTTGATGAGCTATATGGAATTCCAGCTACGGAACGAGTAAATGGTTATATAATAACATATGTTCTTGATAACAATACGTATACTTATAAGACAGTAGATAATACAGAAGAGCATAATATCATCCCTTTAAGCATAGGAAAAGATGCGGCGCTACCGTCATCGGTTATAGCTTGTTATAGTGGCGAAGATTTGCGACTATGGAATATGGCTTATATGCCGTATTATATGGGATTTTTCCAAAAGGCTTTGCATGGAAAAGATTATATCCCACAAACAATGTATATTAACAAGTACTGTTGGAAAATAGCGTTGATATCTCTGATGTTTTCGCATACACAAGAAATTGTTGATTTTGTCCGTGATACATTACACATAGATATTAACCGTGTAAGGATTAATTTTGAATACAACGAAATTGCGAATCCACAGCCTCATGATGCATTTAATTGGTTAGAAAGGATAAAATATACATATGGCGTCAATGATATTCCTCTTACGGATTTGCGTGATTTTGGTTTAGAAAACACGCAATATACAACTTTAACGGAAGATGAATTAATCTTCTATTATCTATATTTTCTTTATATGCCTTCCAAAAGTCCAAGGCAGCCTGTCGATAAATTAATATCCAACATTTCTATTAAATTAGGGAATTATGAGTTTGATGCTCTTAGTGAAGGAGAGAAGAAAATGATACTTGTCGAGTGCATCACTCGGATTTTAGGAGATGAGAATTCATTAGTGCTTTTGGATGAACCAGATGCCCATGTGCATATTGAAAATAAAAAGAAAATATTAGACACAATAGCACAATATAACGGACAGACAATCTTAACGACTCACTCGCCCATTTTTACAAATTTAATGACCAATAATAATATTTTTCCGATAGAGGGTGGTCAGTTAATGAGTAAAGAAAAGCTGGATTTAATAACAAGTATATCAAGTAATGAAATAGATATAATCAATGGCGCCTGTGTTGTAAATTCAAAATATATTATAATTACAGAAGGAAGTACAGATATACGATATATTCAGCAGGCCATCAAGGCATTACGAACCAATAATCCTCGGCTCGACCAATTTGATAAAGTTGCATTTTTGCCACAAGGCAGCGCAGATCATACAGAGAGTTTTTATAATGATATTGTTTCAAAACTACCTAATACAGTAATATCTATATTGTATTTATTTGATCATGATCAAGCAGGACTAATAAATTCCCAAAAAATACAAGCGAAACCTAAAGTGCAATACTTATTTTATCAACCTAATTATAATACGCCATACACATCAACATATTATATTGAAGACTTTTTCCCTGAAGGCATATATGGAAAACAACTGAATATAGCCAATATTCCACAACCATTATCACCAAATATGCATTATCATCAAATAAGGGAAATAGTTAGTGCCATTCAAGATCAAAAAAAATTAGCAGATACCATTAAAAAGAATATTGAGCGGAGTGCAAAAAGATTTAATGCAAATAATTATACAGAATTCTTACCACTTTTGTTGGAAATACTAAATAAATTCGGTTTGTAATTATGGCAAACGTAACATATCTAATAGGAGCAGGGGCAAGTGCTGGCAAACGTGGTGATAATGGATATATCATCGAAGGTTTGCCATGTGTAAATGAAATATCCGCTTGTTTATGGAATATATGTAATTTACTTGACAAAAATACTATTCCTAATGATTTAGAGTGGATGAATCCTCAAATAGGGTTAGCTTCTGTTGCAGATTGGGAAAGTGTGCGCCAAAATCTTTGGAGACGTTTGCAAAGCCTACGGATTCATTGTGAGCAAAATGCTACTATTGATACATATGCAAAGAAACTTGTGTTGAAAAAGAGGCAGGATGAATTTAAAGAATTAGAACAACTATTGGCATTGTTCTTTATATATCTTCAATTGCAGAATTATCCAGACACAAGATATGATACTTTCTTAGCTAATATTTTAGAGCCGAATCTGCATTTTCCTCCCAATATTCGTGTGATTTCATGGAATTACGACAGCCAGTTCGAAATAGCTTATTCGGAGTATGATGAAAAAGAAGAGTTACGTGTGGGTTCTAAAAATACAAGATTTAACATAGATTATGAGATAATCAAAATAAATGGCACAGCAACTTTTGACAATCAAACAAGCATAGCAACTTTACGAAAAGAGATAAGAGCGAAATTATCTGCAATCAAAGAAAAACCGAATCGTAGTATCGAATTGCAAAAAGAACAAACTTGGGTATTATATTTTATATATCTTTATCAATTGTATGTGGTCGGCAAAAAAGATAACACTCATTTATCCTTTGCATTTGACAGCAGCGAACCTTCCGAAATGATAATGAATAGTATAGATAAGATTATCCGCCAAACAGATGCTTTGGTTGTTATTGGCTATACATTTCCATTCTTCAATCGTGAGATAGACAGGCAGATATTGAAGAATTTGAACCATCATGCGAAGATATACATACAAGACAAGTATCCAAAATCTGTAAGGCAAAGTCTTGAAGCCGTTTTAACAGACGTGCAAAGACAAGTACAAATAGTAGAAATCGAACGTACAGAACAATTTTATCTTCCACCAGAGTTGTAATAAAAACTATATATACTTAATATGCCCTGTCCACATAACTCCATAGATTGCCCCTGCACGAAAGAAGGATGTCCCTCGCTGCTCACTATCCTCGTACATGTGCTAAAAAACATTTTAGCAAGGAGTTCTCGGATGTGCTCGCTCTCCCCATGCGAAACAGCACAAGTGCTTGGTTTCTGTGGGGACCCCAATATTAGAAAAAAGAACACGGGAATGGATGAACCAAAATCAGCTTGCGGAACTTTTTGATACCTCTAAGCAAGGTATAGGTCAGCATATTGCTAACATACTGAACGAGAGGGAATTAGACGCAAATTCAGTTGTAAAGGATTATTTGACAACTGCCGTGGATGGAAGAGGCATACGATTTGTAGCATAGAAAATAATAGTTATGGAACAGGAATTGCAGTTTTTATTGTATGATCTGCCAGAGGGAATGTTAAAGGAAAATGGCTGACAATGATTTAAAAAGATAAGATAATCGCAGAAAATTTAGTAAAAATTAAAAATATTCGCGAAAATTTTAGTAAAAGTAGCGATTTTATTTGTTTATTCGCAAAAATTTCCGTATCTTTGCAGCGGATTTAGTTAAAAATTATGGCAGGGATAGATTTATATAAGGAGATCGTGTTCGGATCGGCAGACTCGACAACGGCTCAACGGATATCAGACCTGGAGAAGCAAGGTAAATTGCGGAAGATTGCTCCACGTCTGTACACTACCAACATGAAAGATAGTCCGGAGGCGATTGTGCGACGTAACCTGATAGAGATATTGGTATGGCGTTTTCCGAATGCAATAATCAGTCACCGCAGTGCGTACGAGATGCGTCCTACCGGTGCCGGTGAGTTATTCCTGACAACAACACAGAACAGACGCATAACCGACTTGCCGGGATTGGGCGTGAACCTGATCAAGGGACATGCGGCACTGAAGAGCGACATTCCCTACATGGGCATATACATCTCGTCAGAGA
>Ga0247611_10010926_pt1 | contig 10574 bp, 13 predicted proteins | sample 177DNAGHGhighgp2_FD_192422 | JGI IMG/M metagenome (GOLD analysis project Ga0247611, IMG submission 192422) | Sheep rumen microbial communities from Palmerston North, Manawatu-Wanganui, New Zealand - 1770 DNA GHGhigh gp2 | ecosystem: Host-associated > Mammals > Digestive system > Stomach > Rumen... | reverse complement strand
AGAATTTTTATAATATTAGTTTTTTCTCCTTCTTGATATGCTTCGCCAAAGTCTTTCCAAGGTAAATTTTCGTTACCAAGTCTTACATACCATATCTTATTTCTAAGTCTACCAATATTTAATAAATTATATATCCTTTTTGTTTCATTAATATCAGTATCACCATCAAGACATATTATAACATTAGCATTTGCTTTTTCATATAATTGTTTAAATATTTCAGTTTCTTTTTTTAAAGATTTTCCCAATAAAGCTAAAGCATTACGATAATAAATACAATCAATACCACCTTCAACTAATATTATATCGTTGTTCCATTGAATTTTATTTTCTTGAAAAACTATTTTGTTTTTATCAGCATCACAGTTTTTATATTTAGTTTTCCTTGAATTCCATATATTCAAATCAGGTTTTTCTTTATCTTTGTTAGTTTCGACATCAAATGCTCTTCCAATCCAGTAGTTTAAATCACCATCACTATTATATGAAGGTATTATAATTCTATTTCTATCCTGCCATTTTTCTTCTTTCCACGTTGTATAACCAATATTATAAAAATCAATAATATCTTGTGTTATTTTTCTTTTATTCAGATAATCTATAAGTTTTTGATTTTTACATGTTTTTAAATCAATTTTTTTAAATGTAAGAGGAAGTTTTAAAGTGGTGTAATATCCTATATCTTCACCATTATCTTTAAAAAGTTCTAAATCATAATATTTAGATTCTTTTATTTCATTAATAATAGAAAAGTATTCATTTAAAAGTTCTTTAGAACCCCATTTACGTATCAAACGTGAAATATTACCAGAATAATCATGACACCAACAATGAAACTTTCCTTTTTCAAAGGAAACTTCTAAGTTTTTTTTACCATCAGGAATTCCACCGTTTTCATCACGTGCTATTGGACAGTCAAACTGATACTGAGAAACATTAGTGCTAAATTCTCCTTGTTTACTTTCTCCAAGAATTAACACTAACATATCATATACTCTTCTTAGTTCAACTGGTAACATATAATTCTATTTTCTATTTACAAAAATACAAAAAAAAAAGATATGAAACAAATCATATCTTTAATCATTTATATTATTAGCCATTTTTTCTAAATCAGCACCTTCACTTTCCCACTGTTCTTTCCAATTTTTGTAAAAACCCCAAATGCGTTGAAGAAATTTCATGTTTTCGTCAGATAGAATTAAACCATCGCACCAAAGAAAACAACCTTCACCTGTACTTGTTCTTAATTTAAACTGAAATTTTAAATTATTAAGTCTAGGAACAGTACCACTAAATATAAGATTATTTTCAGAAGGAAGATAAATTAAAGGTGATTCGGAAACTTTATCACCTGGTTTTGAAAATTGTGCGCCACTATCAACAGAAGTTCTAAACTGTTCTATCTGACTTGAAAGAACACTCTGTCCAAACTTAGGGTCATCAGTAATTGCAATTGCATCTTCTTTATCAGACTGACTATCTTCAGTAATTAAAGATTTATTACTTTCATAATTTGAACTTTCATTGATTGTACGTATTTTATTAAGCATATCCCTAATATCATCGTACTTTTTAGTTTCATTAGGTTTCATATTAGTAAACACTTATACCATTCCAAGAGTTAGTTTTTGGTCTATTAGAATGTTTTATTATTTTTTCAATTTTTTGCTGTTCGTTTTGTGTTTTTTTAATTTCTTCATTAATCAACTTTTCAGCGTCTTCTTTGGTATTAACCGATTCAAACTTTTCATTAAATGATTTAACTGATTCTTCAAAATTGTAATTAATTTCATTAATCTCTTTAATTAAATCATTAGTTTTTTCAATTGTTTCTTTTGTTAATTCTTCGTCAATAGTATCATCTTCGCCTGAAAAAGTTTCAATTGAAGTATCAACACCTGAAATACTATTTATAGCATCTTCTAATGTAACTTCATTATTATTTGTTAATAAAACTGAATCTTCAACAATATCAAGATTTTCGTCAAGTTTAACGGTTTCATTTTTTTCTTTGATTACATTTTCTTTAACTGTTTTAGAAGATTTAACTTTTTCTTTTTCGTTTTTCTGATTGTTTTTCTTTGCACTCATATTTCTTTACATTTCTTCTTTAATTATTTATAAATAGTTCCATTTAAGTTAAAAGATAATGCAGCACTTCTCATTTTCTTAAAACTATTTTCATTGATTTGTCTTATACGTTCTTTAGATATTCCTAATTCTTTTCCAATTTCTTCTAATGTTTTTGGCTCTTCACCGTTTAATCCATAATATTGTGAAATTATAGTACGTTCTTTATTAGATAAAAAGTTCATTAAAGAACCTATTTTTTGCTTAATATCTATATCATCAGCACTATCATTTTCATATGGTATATCTAAATTGTCTTGACTATCGTCATCATCAATTTCTTCTTTTTCATTATAAGTTGGTAAATCTTCAGCATCTATTGAATTTCTTTTTTCTATTGCTTCTTTAATTGTTTGTTTAATCCACCATACTGAGTAACTTATAATTTTAAATCCTTTATCACCATCAAAATTATCTAAAGCCTTTATTAAACCTAAATTACCTTCTGATATTAAATCTGAATAAGATAATCCCCTTCCTTGATATTTCCTAGCAATATTAGCAACAAATTTAAGGTTTGATGAAACAAGTTTGTTTCTTGCTTCTATATCATTATCATATTTATATTTATACCATAAATCATATTCTTCTTCACGAGATAATGGTTTACATTCACTAATATCATTAAAATATTTTTCAATATTAGTATCGTATTCAACGATATTTCTATTACGTTTCATTTAATCTATGTTTTCATTTTCTTTATTTTTTGTAGCAATTTCAGAAATTCTGTCATTACTAAGTTTAACATATTCACTAACTTTATCTATACCAATAAAATTTCTTTTTAACTTTATTGCAGCAATACCAGTTGTACCGCTTCCACAAAATGGGTCAAGTACTAAATCACCTTCATTAGACCAAGATAAAATGTTGTCGTATGCAAGTTTTTCAGGAAAAACAGCAGGATGTTCAGTTGTGTTTTTAGCAACAGCAATTTTCCATATGTTACCTTTAACTTTTTCTTTGTTAATATTAAAAGTTTTATGTGTTCTTCCGTTTTCTCCACCAATATTTTTACATGTTGAATCATATGTTTTTCCAGCACATTTACATTCTTCCATTATAGGATTAAATGTTTTTGGTGTTCCTTTTGAAAAAACAAACATATATTCAAAAGTTTGGTTATATCTAGGCTGTTTAACTTGTGGGAGAGGATTTGATTTTTCAAAAATCATCGTATCATTTAATTTAAAACCTGCTTCCATAAAAGCAAGAGCATGTCTAAACGAAGTGCCTGTTTCACTTCCATTTTTAGTTTTATCACCTACCACCCAAACAACAATTCCACCTGGTCGTGTTATAATAAATAGTTGTTGTATAATTTCTTTACATATATCAAGATTCCATTCAAGACTATCTTTATATGTTCTCATATCATCATAAGGTGGGCTAGTAACAGTTAAGTCTACTTGTACACCTTCTTCTATAAGTTCTTTTAATTTTATTCTACTATCACCTTCTAATACTTTAAACATTATAAAACAGATTTTATTGAACTTATATTATTTTCTTTTTTAATTGTGATAACTTGTGAATGCCAGTCAAGAATGTCATTAAGGTGAGTAATATGTAAAACAAAACTAAAATAAGGTATTATTTTATCATATAACTTTTTAACAGCATCATAATTTTCTTTAGCAACACCGCCTAAAATTTCATCAAGAAGAATAAATGGTGGTCTACTAAGCATAGACATATTTCCTAAAACGACACGAAGAGCAAGTGAAGCAACAGTTCTTTCAAATCCAGAAGCAGCGTTAAGTTTACATTTAGCACCATCACGTTCCATAATAAAATCAACTTCATTCTTATCATTCATAATAACTTCAACTGTAAAGTCTGCGACATCATTAAGTAAGTTATCCATTTGCGCATTTATAATTGGTAAAGTATTTCTTAATACTATTTTTGAAATACCATCTTTACCAATTAGTCTAAGATAAAGTTTCCAATCTTTTTCAATCTTTTCTTCATTATTAATTTTAACAATAATAGATTCTTTTTCTGTTATATTTTTTTTATTGGTTTCTGTATCTTTTTCTAATGAAACAATTTCACTATTTAAACGATTTTTAATATTATCTTCAGTCTTAACTGTTTCTTTTAATGTATTAATTTTTGCATCAATATCACTATTAGTTTTAATTGCTTCTTTGTTATCATTAAATTTTTTAATTATTTCTTTGGTTTCTTTAAGTTCAAGACGAAGATTAACAATTTTAGTTTCCAATGCAGAAATTTTAAGTTCTAATTGATTTTTTGTCTTATAATTTTCTTTCTTAACTTCAATTTTTTCTATTTTAGAAATAACTTCTTCCTTTTCAGTGTTAAGTTTTATACCTTCATCAATTAGTTCTTTTATTTTTGTCTTATTTTCTTCTATATGTTTAGTATTATCAATACCATCAAATCTTTTTCCACAAGTAGGACAAAATTCACTTGTTTTAAGTTGTTTATTACTATTTTTAAGATTTTCAATATTTGTTTTTATTTTGGAAATATTATATATTAATGTTTCTTTTTTTGAAACAAGTGTTTTATAATCTTCTTCAGAATATTCATAATCAGTAATTTTGTTAACTTGTTTTTCTAAATTAGCCTTTAATGCACTGTTTTCTTTTCCTGTTTTTATAATGTTTTCTATTTTGGTTTCAAGAGTAGTAACATTAATATTAGGATTAACACTATTATCTATTTGTTTCTTTTCTGATGCATAACGTGTAATATCATTGTTATATCTATCAATATTTTTTTCACATTCTGTGACTTTTTTCTTTTTTTCTTCAATTTCTTCATTATTGGATTTATTTTTTTCTTTTAATGAAGAAATTTCACTATTAAGCGTTTCTCTATTATATATATCACAATATCTACCAACAGAAATCTTTTTATTCCATGTTTCTCTAGCAATAGTATTCTTATCTTCAAGACATGACAAACCAATCCAACGTGAAAGAAGTCTTCCCCTATCAGTTTTTTTAAGGGAAATTAATTCATCAAGGTCTTTCATGTTAGCTGAAATAATAAGGTCAAAGTCGTTTTCATCACCTATTGCTTCTTTTATAACTTTATTAGTTGCAGTAGAAGATGCTTCTTGCAGATTATCAACATCAACAAGTTCTTCTTGTTCACCGACTTCGTTAATCTTATAATACTCTATCTTTTGTGTGGCACTTCTAAGTTCCTTTTTAGATTTTCCAGCTCTTTTAAGTGTTCTTTTAATTATATAGTCAGTACCATCAATATTAATACAACCTTCTACCTTTAATTCAGTTTCGTTTTGTAAATGTATATTAAATAATTGTCCTAACTCATCATCTGCTTTTCCTGAATGAGTTTTACCAAAAAAAAGAAAATGAAGAAGGTCATAAGCAAATGTTGATTTTCCACTTTTATTTGCTGGTTCACCATTAAGCAATACTAATCCATGTAATTGTGTAAAGTCAAAATGATTATTTTTTCCATAAGATAAAAAATTATCCCAATCTAACCATTTAATAGTATAACGTTTTCCTTTTTCATATTTATCGAAATTAATTTGATTATTTATCATTGAATCAATGGAAATAATAGCATCCCAATCATAATCTTTAATTTCGTTTTCAGTAATATATTGTTTATATAATTTATGGTGAAAATTAACGTCAGTTATGTCTTTTATGTTTTCAGCGTTTAATGCTGTATCACCATTTGCTGATAACTTTTTAAAATTTTTTTCTATTGTTATATTAGAAGGGGAAATTCCATATTTTTCGCCAAATAATGCTTTTATGTTTTTTTCTTTTTCTTTAGTATAATCAATAGGTGAAAGATTCCATTTTATTTTAACTTTACCATTTTTTCCTATTTCTATTTTCTTCTCCATAAACTTCTTCTTTGATAATATTTTTTGTCTGTTTTTTAAGTAAAGACTTTATTGTTTTTTTATTTTTCTTTTTTAGTTTTCTAAAATGATTATTATGAATATCAGGTAAATCAAATTCCCAAACACTTTCATTTTTTCTAAACAATGATTTTAAACTTGTTTTCATATTTAAATCATTTTAATTTTCTTTTTTTAGGCTTTTGAATAACAGTTTCTTGGAATTTATCAGTATCATCATAAACAATGTTTTCACTTATATGACCAGGATGTGAAAAAACTTTAAGATTTTCAATTTCGTCTTTTGACGTATCTTCGTTCCTATATTTTTCATCAAGTTCTCCGTTTTCGTTCATAATCCCAGCAGATTTTAAAAATTGTGATGCTGTTTCTTTATTTTGTGTTACATCTTTAACAACAGATTTTAGTGTTTCTATTTCTTTAGAATTACTAAAAGGAGATTCGCCATACTTTTCTATCGAAAATTGTTTGTTTAACAATTCATTAACGAAAGGTGTGACTTTAATACCGTTAAAGTCACAATATTCTTTTATTTCTTCATAAAGTGGATTGTAAATTAAAACTAAATGTTTATTTTGCAATTCTTTAATTTGTGTATCTATAATAGATTTTTTATTTTTCATGATAATATACTTTTTACAAAAATACAAAAAATAAAATTACTAAACAAAAAATACTGGATTTTATTTACAATTTTAATAACAAATAATATATTTATTAAAAATATTTAAAATGGAAAATAGAATAATTTTAGGATTAGATGTAAGTACTAAATGTATTGGTATTAGTATTATTGAAGATAATGGAGAAGGAATACCAAAAATTATTGCAATAACTCATAAGAAACCAAAGTTACCAAAAGGGATAGAAGATGATTTTGAAGGACTTTGTATAAAAAAACAAATTTTTGAGGAAGAGTTTTTAAAAAAAATAAACGAATATACAGGTAATAAAAAAATTACAGATGTCGTTATTGAAGAGGCACTTTTAACTTCTAAAAATGCTTATACTGTTGCTACATTATTAAGATTTAATGGAATGATTGGTAATTCTGTATATGATATATTAGGAATTACGCCTAAGTTTATATCATCATATGATGCCAGATTATATTCGTTTCCTACTTTAGCATCTATTAGAAAATATAAAAAAAATGGTGAAGAATATCCATTAAAGCATATTTTAGATGCAATAAAAAAAGATAATATAGTATTGTTTGGTTCATATCCTTTTGATATTGACAAAAAAACAGTAATGTTAAATATGGTTAATGAAACGTATACTGGTGACAATACAATTCCTTGGGAATTAAACAAAAAGGGTGAACTAAAAAAAGAAAATTATGATGCTTGTGACTCCCTTGTATGTGCATTAGCACACAGTAATTTAATGAGATATGGAATTGATAAACCAACAATTGTTAATAGTGAAATAATAGAAAATGATAATACAATTACAATTAATTATACAACTAGTGTTTGGAACAATAAAATAGAAAAGAAAATTATTTTACAAAAACAACAAAACCATAATGTTTAACTATTTATATAAAAATAATGGTTAAATAAAAATAAGTATTATGTATTTAAATGACCCTCGTGAAAATTCTATTGATTTAGATAAACATGCAATATGGGAAAGTGATAATAGAGTGGAAAAAAGATACAAATGGAATAGTTTAGTTACTGACTTATGTGATATGTCAGTAGAAGAATATATGAAAAATCCAATTGTTGATGCTATTAAATCTGCTGGTTCAGGTTCTTCACAATCAATTAAAGAACTTAACGATACTGTAAAAGATTTAAGAGATAAAGTATTAAACAATATGGAAGAAAACACTGAAGAAATAGTTAGTGCTATTACTGAAGGTGCTGAATCTATTGTTAATGTAATTAGTGGTGGTGTTTATGAACAAGTTTCTTTCTTCTATGTTGCTATCAATAATCAAACACAATATTCAGACATAACTAAAGAAATGTTCTTTTCTGGCGTAATTAATATTAATAGTGATGGTTTTATTAATTATATGTTAGGTGACCCTTCTGAAGAAGATTGGAATTTATATACTTCAGGAACTATATCTGAAAGCGAATTAGTTGAAAGAAGTAATAATGATTATTATTTTGTTGTTCCTAAAAAATATGGAGTAAGTAAAAACTTTATTTTATTAGAAGAAGGAACTTCAGATGTTACAAGTTCTTTTGTGGAAGTATCTGAATTAAACAACTTATTTGAAGGATATCTTGTGTTTAAGTCACATGATAAAGACCATTTTAATATTGATTTTCCTTCAGAAAAAAATGTTAAAATAATTCATAAAATAAAATTCTTTAACTAAAATGGCAACAAATAATAGTGATGTAAAAAAATATTCTTCTCAATTTCAATATAATGGGGAAGGACCATTAGACAATAAACAAAACCCAGTAAAAACAGTATCAGAACTTCCTACGCCTTTAAAAGCATATGAAGGACAAATAATAACGGTACTTACGCCAGATGAAAATAATATTATTTGGGATTATCAATTTTTAAATGGTAAATGGAATAAAAAAAATCAAGTAATAGATTGTGGAGAATTTTAAAAAATAAAGGAATATCATTTGATATTCCTTTATTTATATAGAAAATTTGCTTTTCTCATTTTATTTAATGAATTTTCAATTATTTGTCTAACTCTTTCAGAAGTAAGTCCAACTTCTTCACCAATTTCTTTGTAATTTTTGTTTTCTTCACATCCAATACCAAAGTACATTTTAATGATTTTTCTGTCTCTTTCTTTAATTACAGATAAGAAATTATCAATAATAAACTTATTGTATTCAGTATTTTCTTTTTTAATAAAGTTATTTTCATTTGCTGTTTTTTCAATATATTCCTTAGAAAATTCGTAAGTGTTAGAAGCATCATCATCATATGTTTCATTAATAGATTCAGATTTTACTTCATATAAGTCACTTTCACATTTAATTTTAACACCATATTCTTTTTCTAAAATATCAAGTACTTCTCCTTCAGTTGGATATCTACCATTTTCACAATAGTATTTATTTTTAACATTATGTAGTTTGGTGTTTATCTTTTGATTATTAGTTCTTTTAACAATAAAGTTATAATTTGTTAAATATGCATTAATACTTCTACGAATATACCATACAGCATAACTTAAAAATCTATTTTCAAAATTAACATCATAATAATCAATTGCTGTAATTAAACCCATGTTACCTTCACTGATTAAATCAGAAAGTTTATCATCAGAAGCATAACACTTTGCAATTGATAAAACAAATTTAAGATTATATTTAATAAGTTTTTCTCTTGCTTCTTCGTCACCATTCTTTATACGAACAATAAGTTCATCTTCTTCTTTTTCTGAAAGTACTGGATATTTTCGAATATCATTAATATAATCAGAAATAATACGAGTTCTGTCAAGAGGTCTAATTCCATAAGTTTTAATATCCATATGTTTATTTATTATTTATGTGCAAAAAATATAGGTTCATATTCACCAATTTCTTTATGATAAAGACAACCGATAAAAATATTATCACAATATTTTTTATTTGTTTCTATTGTATTATTGATATCTACAATATCATTTAATATGTTTCTTAAGTTAGTATATTCCATATCATCAAATTTTTCATCATATGTAACTATACGATATTTAAGACTATTATATTCTTTATCAAAACATTTTTCTTCACCAATGTTTACTAACAAAATAAGACTTAATACTACTATTAACACAATACTTACAGACAATAATGTGGCTACAATTGCTTCATTTCCAATTCCTTTATAGAGGAAAACAATACAACCTATTAATATAATTATTCCTAAAATATAAAGTAACATAACTAATCAATTTTTTCCCAAATCATTCCTTTTGTATTAACTTTATAAGTACCAGGTGTAATACCACCTTTATCAATGTAGAAAAATACAAGATTTATAATAAGAACAATATGTTCTACAATATACTGATAACATGCCCAAAAATAGTCTTCAAGTTCTTTAGGATACTGTTTACCAAGTGGGCTTTCTTCTGTTCCTGGAATAAAATCTCCGTAATGACCAAGAATAAGTGCAACATCTTCCATGACATAAGTTCCACCAAAAAGATTCCATTGGTCAATACCCCATGCTTTACATTGCTTCTTATCAGAAATCAATTCAAGTTTGTCTTTAGTTCGGATTAGTTCATCACGCAAAACGCCAAATTTTCTCAAACCCTCATTTGAACTTTCTATTTCATGAATAGCATAATCAATATTTTCCGTGTTAAAATAATCTCCCATTTCAAAAGCATCAAACTTAATGTTTTTAATAAGTTTAATGTGGTCTTCAGTTAAATTTAATTTAATAATCATAATTTATTCTTTTTTATTATTTTATTTACTCGTAAAAAGCACAAAGTGCTTCGTTTTTAAATTTTTTAATGAATATATGACGAATATCAGATGTTCCTTCATCATCTTTTTTATGAAATTCATTTGTACAAATAACATAATGTTTACCTTCATAATACTCAATGCCATAATAA
>Ga0247611_10010925_pt1 | contig 10575 bp, 8 predicted proteins | sample 177DNAGHGhighgp2_FD_192422 | JGI IMG/M metagenome (GOLD analysis project Ga0247611, IMG submission 192422) | Sheep rumen microbial communities from Palmerston North, Manawatu-Wanganui, New Zealand - 1770 DNA GHGhigh gp2 | ecosystem: Host-associated > Mammals > Digestive system > Stomach > Rumen ... | reverse complement strand
TTTTGTCTTTTCCATAAAGCAGTCCTATAATTTGTTAATAATCAGTGGAATATTATAGGGCTACCCCTCGCCTTTACCAAGGCTCAAAAACGGCGGCAAAAGTACGATTTTTTTCATCACCACTTCGATTTTTATTGTATTTTTGCGGTGTGGGAAAAAGACTGTTTCCATATGTCAATAGGAATTCTGAAAAATATTGAATTTCAATTTGTTAATAAGCCTTTAGGCCACTTTCTTGTCGCTCGTTTCCAGCCCGCTGGGTGAGCCTGCAAACTTAAAATAATCGCTAAACAAAAAAGTAGAACGATATGATTCTTAAAAAACTTGACCAAAGTCATTCTGACATTCCCGCGCTCAAAAAGCTGTTCGAGGAAGCCTTTCCCGAGAACGAGCGCCCCATGAGTATGGATGTAATACTCGCATACCTTGACCAGCTGCCGTGCGACCTTCTCGGCGTTTATCCCGATGAAACCCCGGATAAGTTTTCCGGATTCTTCTTCGGCGTCAGGGGCGAGTCTGGTGTCTATGGCGTTTATTTCGCCACCTGTCCGGAACTGCGCTCAAGCGGCATTGGCAGCAAGGCGTTCAAGGCCGTCATCGAGTATTATGGCGACACCCCGTTCTGGTTCTCCTACGAGAGTCCGTTCGAAGCGAGCGACAACGCTGACCAACGCGAGCGGAGACGCAGATTTTACCTGAAGAACGGCTTCTATGAAACCGGATGGTTCACCAAAATGAATGGCACCGAGTTCATCATCGCCTGCTCCAGGGAGGATTTCGACAAGGAGGCCTTCGAAGCGTTTGTGGGGGCGATGATTGCTGGCACTGCGGCTCCCGAGGTGCCGAAGTTGTACAGACGGGACGACGTGGAGGGCAAGTGATGGACTATGAGAAATAGAATCGCCGATCAAGTAAAAACAAGAAGAGCTATACTTTGACGCAATCCGTGGGGAAAGGAGAAGAGAGAGTAAAGAGCAGAAAGAGACTGCTTTGGAAGATTCCATGCATTCTTTTGGGTGCCGTCTTGGGGCTGGTGCTGTTGCTGGCTATTGCCGTAACCGTTGTCCTGGTCACGCCAAGAGCCCGAACGGCGGTCCTGCACAGATGCGTGACGGAGATCAATGAGCGGACAGACCTGGATGTGGATCTGGGACGGCTCTATCTCTCCCCCTTCCACCATTCCCCGATGATTCTCTATCGCGCCTACAAAGGCACTGGAGACCTGCCGCTGCACATCGAAATAGACAGCCTCTTCATCGGCCATCGCGGTCAGGACACGCTGCTCTATACGCATGCTTTGCGCCTGCAAGGCTGCGTGAAGAAACCTGAACCCGGAGTGTCAAGCAAAGATTTTACCGCCCGCTCCATCGTGGTGGACCAACTGCTCCTGGAGCAGACGACCGTCCATTCCGACACGCTGGTTGAAGCGGTGGGCATCGACGCCATTGTGGAGCATCTGCAGGTGAAAAGTCCCGAACTCAACATCGCGAAAGGGAAGTACCCGCTGCACGGCTTGAAGATGGCGGATGCGTATGTGGGCATCGACCTGCGTCCCACACCCACCGACACGACGGACACGACCTCCACTCCGATGGCCTTCGATATACCGGACGGCGAGTTGCGCAACGTGCGCTTCGTGCTCAACCCGATGGGACTGGATTTGCGTGCCGGCTCCCTGACCACGAACGTGTTGGCGGATGTGGGAGGCGACATCTACGATGCCCGCCGCCTCGACATCGGGGATTTTTCGCTTACACTCGGTACGCTGCACCTGCCTCTTGACACGATCTATGGGGATGCCGTGGTGGATTTGAACACCGACTTGATTAACTCGAACGGATTACACGCCCGCTCCGATTCGCTGGGCGCGAAAGTGGACCTGACAGCCGCAACGTTGAACATCGAGACGATGCGGGTGGACTTGTCAGGCCAAGCCGATTATCGCGGCAACAGGGCCACCTTGAATGGATTCTATGACATTGACGATGAGGTCTATGATATGATGGTAAATGTCGAGCAGGTGGATGCGAGTCCGTTCCTCAAGGACAGTGCATACGTGGTGATAGCAGGCGACATACATGCCCAGGGCAAAGGGATTGACCCACACTCTCCCGCGATGAAGTGCAAACTCTCCATGCACCTGACCGACGGCGTCTATAATCAAATCAACGTCTCCGGTATGACACTCGACGCAGAACTGGCCAACAAGACCGTGGCCGGAAACCTGCATCTGCCGGTGACAATGATGGATAAGGACCTGAAACTGAAGGCGGAATCGGAACACCAGTTCCGCGTGTCGGACTTCTTGTCACCGGAGCGGATGAACGTGGACTACCATACCCAGATGCAGAACGTGCTTGCTCACGTGGCGGGCGAGGACTTTGACATCGACTATCTGAACCTGGACTTCACGACGGACAGCACCACTTCGCTGTACCTGGTCACCCAGGGACTCACCGTCGATGCACAGAGCCCGATGCATCTGCTCCGGCTGGTAAACGAAGCACAACCGATGCTGGCGGCCGTTGCGGACACAGCGTTTGTCAACGCCATTGTTTCGCTGCAAGACTTGACGATGCTCGACACGCTCCGACAGCTTATACCCGACATGCAGGCGGCCATACAGCTGACGGAAGGCAGTCCCGTTCAGGCCATTATCGAGCGGAAAGGGTTGGATATCAATAAGCTGACGATGCTGCTGAAGTCCGATTCTCTCCAATCGGACCTGGCTTTGGATGTCTCGGTTCCGTATATTGACCATCCGGACGACAGTGCGGGGCTGCGCATTCCCGCTGCCACGGCGGCGGTGCGGGTGAACATGACGGAAGGCAAGACCATCGCCTCGCTCACGGCCAACACCAACATTACCGATGGCGTGATGAGTGTGGATAACCTCTGCACCGATGCCGCGCTGCAACTCGACCTGGAACGGAACGGGCGCGAGCTGAGCGGAACAGGGCACCTTGCGCTGGACAGCCTCCTGTACGATGGCATGGATCTCGAAAACCGGTCAGCGGACTTCTTGATCTCGCCTTCGGAACAATACGACCACGCCATCCGGGCAGACGTGCGCTTGGACGACATCCCGCTTGAATTGGTGAACAGCATCCTGCAATTAGAGAGCATCGATCTGTACGGCATCGCCCAGGTTAAGGCCACGGTGGACGGTTTGCCTGAAAAATTGGACCTCTCCGCCGAAGTGCTGCCGCTGGAAGTGAGTGCCTTTTACAAACCCTACGAAGTGACGTTGAACTTAGGTGAAACGCCTATCGTGATGGAGCATAATAATATAAAATTCAATGATTTGCACATCTATAGCGTGGATAGCTCCTATCTGACCGTGAACGGAGGGTTGGATCTTAATACGAGACTCTTGGATGTTGACCTAGCGGCCGATAATTTCTCTCCGCTGGAACTGGAGCAAGGAGGGGCCTTCCCGGTCTATGGCGACCTGAAAACCGATGTCCGCGGACGGGTGACCGGGCCGTTGGACAGTATCTCCGCAGACGTGGATATCACCGTCCTTCCCACCACGGATGTCACCTATCCGATAGATAAGAAAAATCTCGCGCAATTCAAACCGTATGGCACGGTCAACGCACGGTATAACACCGTTGACGGGGAGCTTAACCTGGGAGGGAAGCTCTATGTGGACGACGGGTTGATACGTTATTCCCCCAATTTGTACCCCATCATGCCCTTCCACGTGGATTCGGGAAGCCATGTCGCCTTCAACGGCCCCTTGGGACAGACGATCCTGAACGTCTCCGCTTCGCAACAGGTGAAAGCCGATGTGCAATCCGAGGGCGAAGAGACGCGCCGTGTGCTCTTCAATACTGGCGTGCGTGTGAATGGCATACTCGATTCGGTAGGACTTAACGCCATCGGCTTCTTCCTCGAGGCACCGAACGACGAGACCATAACGCGAGAACTCGCCTCTTTGGATGAGGACACGCGCGAAGGTATCGCGGCCGTATTGCTGACGACCGGAATGTATATGGGCGAAAGCAATGTGGCGGCACAGCGGAATGGATACGCCCTGTCGAGCATCATCAACAGCCGTATCAACGCCGCTATGGCGAATTCCAAGATGGGGAAGGTCATTGATATCGATATCAGCAGTGGACAAACCGTGCACGCCTCCGGCAAGACCAACGACATGAATATTGCCATCAGCAAATCCCTGTTCCACGACAAACTGCGCATCACGGTCGGCTCCACCATCTCCGACAATCCAGAGGTCAACAGAGCCAATGGTTTGCTCAGCCGCATATCCGCAGACTACAAGCTGACCCCGTCCGGCAATGTCTTTCTGCGGGCGTTTTCCCAGCGCGATTATGACAACATCCTCGAAGGCGAGCTGAACAAGTCCGGTGTAGGTGTCGGGGCTACCAAGCTATGGCGGCGTAACCGATACATACCTTCGACGGGTGACTCCATCATGCGTACCTACAACTTGACAGCGGATGCCGATGTCACCTATCGTTCCAACAACAGCATCGGTCCTAACCTCACTATCGCCCAATCCATACGAAACCTTTTGGGGCGCGACGAGACCTTCGTGCTCAAAGGCTACGGGGCCTACTATTGGGGATTGCGCAACCGACAACCGGGCAACCCGAAGATGACAGACACCTACAAATTCGGTGTTGATGCCGCCCTCATCTTCCCGTATTTGCATTGGGTGGGGAGCAATCACCCCGACGGCGACACACGCTACCGGATAGGCTATAAGTACGAGAACATCGCCGGCGGATATGGCGTCCACAAGTTCTCCGGTGCCTTCTCGTATTTCATCCGCCCGTCTAAATATATCACACATGTCTTCACGCCGTTCTCGCTCTCGATTGTCAGAATGAAAGCCGAGACTCCTGACCTGATCAATAATGCGGCCGAGCATCCGGAACTCCTCAAAATACTTGCAGGTAACGAGTTCGTGCCTTCCATCGGCTATGGGATTACCTATAGCGATTACCGTTTCAAACGTCCGGTCAACACTATGGTTGACGTTGAAATCAAAGAGGCCGGTAACCTGATGAATGCCGTCTATTGCGCTTTCGGACGCAAGTGGAATGAGCTGGACAAATCAATCGGCAATGTCCCATTCAACCAGTTCCTGCGGGTGACGCTCGAATTGTGGAACAAGTTCAACCTGACAGACAAGATGTGTATTGCCACGCGCCTCTTTGCAGGCACGAATATACCGTTTGGTAATTCCGAATTTGCTCCTCTCTCCGAAGGTTTCTACGCCGGCGGCCCTAACAGTTTGCGTGCGTCCGACTCCTACGCTTACGGACCGGGTAACTTCCACAGTCCCAAATACAACCAGAATTTCTTCCACGCCGGGGATATCAAACTTGAGGCTAACGTCGAGTTGCGTTTCCCCATCGTGTGGAAACTCTTTGGAGCTGTCTTCGTCGATGCCGGCAACGTGTGGAACTGGCGGAACACCTCCGACCTCCTCAGTAGCGAGGATTATGCCGCAGTTGTCGAGACGATGGGCTTGACCGAGGAGCTGCAGAACGGATTTATCGGCAATCCGAATATCGCGAAGCAGATCGCTTTGGGCACAGGCGCGGGACTCCGCCTGGACATCGACGGGCTCGTTATCCGCTTAGACTTGGGTGTCGGCATCCATGCCCCCTACCAGACATACAAATACACCAAGGAGGGCACGGTCGATTACAGCCGTCCGATAAACTCGTATTACAATATACCTGCTCTTGACGGCCTGCGCATCAACTTCGGCATAGGCTACCCGTTCTGATTGTCGGCAGCAGCGCCGTGCTATTCGACGGTCACCGATTTGGCCAGGTTCCGGGGTTGGTCCACATTGCAGCCGCGCATCACGGCGATGTGGTAGGCGAGAATCTGCAAGGGAACAGTGGCCAACAGCGGGGAATAGAGGCATTCCGTTTCGGGAATCTCAATCACGTAGTCGGCCATCTTGCGGGCCAGCACATCATTCTGGCTGATGATGGCGATGATTTTGCCGTCTCGGGCCTTCACCTCCTGGATGTTGCTGAGTACCTTCTCGTAGGTGCTGTGGTTCGTGGCGATGAATACGACCGGCATGTCCTTGTCGATCAGGGCGATAGGACCGTGTTTCATTTCGGCGGCGGGGTATCCTTCGGCGTGGATGTAGGAGATCTCCTTCAGTTTCAAGGCTCCTTCCAAAGCTACGGGATAGTTCTGCAAACGGCCTAAGTACAGCATGTTGCGTACGTCTTTGTACTTGGCGGCGATATCCTTCACGTGACCGCTGTGGTCAAGGGTCCACTGGATTTTTTCGGGAATGGTGTCCAGCTCTTGGATGAACGCCGCCCGTTCTTCGTCCTTCATTGCGCCGTTCAGTTCGGCCAGGCGCAGGGCGAGCATGGCCATCACGGTGACCTGCGAGGTGAAAGCCTTGGTGGAGGCCACACCGATTTCGGGACCCGCGTGGGTGTAGATGCCGGCATCGGTGACTCGTGAGATGGAGGAGCCTATGACGTTGCAGATGCCCAGCACCACGGCGCCCTTCTCCTTGGCCAGATTGATGGCGGCAAGGGTGTCGGCGGTCTCGCCCGATTGGGAAACGGCGATCACCACATCGTGCGGGGTGACCACGGGGTTGCGGTAGCGGAACTCGGAGGCGTATTCCACCTTGACGGGAATTTTGGCGATGTTCTCGATCATGTAGCTGCCCACCAGACAGGCATGCCAGGAGGTTCCGCAGGCCACGAAGATGATGTTGTCGGCATACACAAGCTGTTTCTCATATTGAAGGATGCCGCCCAGACTCACCGAGTTGGTCTCGGGGTGCAGGCGCCCGCGCATGGTGTCGCGCACGATGGCGGGTTGCTCGTAGATCTCCTTCATCATGAAATGGTCGAAGCCGGCCTTCTCGATACTGTCGAGGTTCATCTTCAGCTCTTGCACGTAAGGGATGGCTTCCACGTCCTGGATGGTCTTGATATGCAGCTCCTCGCCCAGCTTGATGCGCACGACCTGCTCGTCTTCGATGTACACCACCTTTTGGGTGCGGCCCACGATGGGGGTGGCGTCGGAAGCGACGAAGTACTCGCCGTCGCCAATGCCGATGACCATCGGGCTGCCCTTGCGGGCGGCAATCAGCTCGTCGGGATGGCCTTTCTCCACGATGGCGATGGCGTATGCGCCGATCACGTGGTTCAAGGCGATGCGGACGGCCTCGAAGAGATCGACATGCTCGCTCTGCTGCACATCCTCGATGAGGTTGGTGAGCACCTCCGTGTCCGTGGAGGAGTGGAAGACGAATCCGCGCTTTTCCAACTCCTTGCGGAGACTCAAGTAGTTCTCGATGATGCCGTTGTGAATCAACGCGATGTTCCCCGACTTGGAGAGATGCGGGTGGGCGTTGGCCTCGTTCGGCTCGCCGTGGGTGGCCCATCGGGTGTGGGCGATGCCGATGTGACCGCTGAGGTCATGGTCGGCGGCCTTCGCTTCCAAATCGGAGACTTTGCCCTTGGCCTTGTACACATTCAGCTGATCGGCCCCGTTCAGCAAGGCCACGCCAGCACTGTCATAACCACGATATTCAAGACGTTTCAGTCCCTCAATGAGAATGGGGTAGGCCTCCTGATAACCCACGTATGCTACAATTCCACACATATCGATATTCCTTTAGTCTGTTTTTTTTCGTTTTTTTCCGGCCGCAAAAGTACAAAAGTTACAATATAGAGACTCCCCAGGGGTGGATTTTTTTCATGCTTTTGCCGTTCGATTTGGAAATCCTCGCCTTGTTGACATCGCCGAACAGAGCGACGACCTTACCATGCTAGCCATTCACCTCAACAAAACAAATGCCGATTGAAACCTTCTATCCTTCATCTGGTCGAGCATAAAATGCCCTATGTAGCTGTCGGAGTGGTCCTTGATGAAGTCAACCTGATAGTCGAAGTATTCTTTGATGATGGGCTGCAATTGTGCGTTAAGTTCCTCAATCTTTGCGGAATCGGACTGTGTCATTTCAGCGTAGATAGCCATAATCCGGCCCTCGTATGGTTTCGCGCTCTTCTCGTGAAACGCCGACAGCTCGTTCATCGCAGGACAGCCAGCTACAGTCCAGTGAGGCATATCGTTGCCGTCACCCGAGATGGTCGTGTTCTGGTTTTCGGTGAAGAAGGGGAATATCTCGCACATTAGAGAAATCTGGCCTCGGCAAGCTATCCAGTTATTTCAATAATAGGAACCCCTAAGGCTTGTTCTATGAGAGCAATTGTGCGACAGGTGAAATTATGACCTCCTCCAAGCCACCTGGTAACATCCGATGGACGTCTATGGGTAAGGGAGGCTAAATCTTTTTTGTTAATGCCCTTTTCTTTCATTACAGCTTCTATACGACTGGCGATAGCCTCGGTTATCGTATCAGTCGCCCAGTCAAGGGCAGGAATGTTGTCGTACGCTTCCTGAACGACAGGACTGAAAATCCGTATTTCTTTTTTTTCTCTCATAATTCAAAAGTTGCGCTTTCAATTCCTGTGATTACATTTTGTTCTATTGTGATTTTTCCACTGGTAAGTTCCTGTGCAAGAAGTTCGTCAAACTTCTGTAAATCCATCACATAACCACTTAGTTCTACATCTTCTTCGTATGTCCTTGTGGTTTTGGCACCGCCATTTCCGGCTATTAATATCTGATCTGAAATCCTTAGGCAATAAAGGCGAAGAACCTTCGAATCTATAGACAGCGCAGCAACGTGGTCTTTGTATCTACCTTCTGGGCGAAAATAACGTTCTAATGCCCCATTCGCTACAATCCTATTGATAGCTCGAAAAACCTTTTGGAAATCTTTGTTAAGGGTCGCATCGTTCAAGAATTTCTGTACGAATTTCTCATATTCAGTCAAGTCATTGCCATCAAAGCAAATGGAATATAAGCCAACTTTATCACTCTGCTCTATAATTTTGAGTTTTGCCGTTTTCATAATTCAATTTTTTAACGCTGCAAAGATAATATTTTTTTCATTGTTTCGCTTATATGCGAAATATTTTTCGAAAAAAGCATTGCCGATTTGGACACGCCCAAAAAACCGCGCTTCCCCACATATATATCGAAAAATTTCTCCCTACACGTCACATTTTTGATATTTTTGCAACTAATATGGCAAAACGACCCTGACATGAGAGACCAACGAGAATCGGAATTTATGGAAATGCTGGCGCGGTGCGAGCGAACACTGTTCAAGGTATGCCTGTTCTACACCGACCGGCAGCCCGACAACGTGCGCGACATGTACCAGGACATCGTGTGCAACCTCCGGCAGGCGTGGCCGAACTTCCGGCACGAGAGCAAGGAGAACATGTGCGAAACAGCGTCAATTTTTATCTGTCTGTGTATATTCGTAATTTATGTACCTTTGCAGCTCTGTTTTTGTCGAAAAGGGAGAATGCCGTCAGACCTTCCTCCCCTCAAGCAATAAACACTTTCAATCATCGTTATAGGAATGGAAATGTAAAATAATTAGAATATTATGACAGATTTACTTATTCTTTTGGCGGTTTCGCTCGCTGTTTCGGCCGTGGGCTGGAAGTATTTCATCTATTTCTTTAGCCTCGGCTACGGATATGGCGTGGCGGCACTGGCAGTAACCATGGGTGTGATGTACCACAACAGCCTCAGTCTGCCGACGATAGCGCTCCTTGTCCTGCTGTTTGTCTTCGGAGTGCGACTCGGCACCTATCTTTTCTTGCGCGAACGTAAAGCGGCGGCCTATCGCAAAATCCTCTATGACCCGTCGTTGCAACAGGAAAAGCCTTTGAGCGTGATCCTTACGGTGTGGCTTTTCTGTGCCGTACTGTATGTTGCGCAGGTTAGTCCCGTGGCGTTCCGACTTTCCAATGCAGAGCAAGGTGTTGCTGTCAGCGAGACTTGGGCTTGGATTGGTGCTGTTGTGGTGCTCTGCGGCATCCTGCTCGAAGCGCTCAGTGACGCGCAGAAGTCAGCCGCCAAGAAGCGCGACCCCAAGCGGTTTGTCAGTACTGGTCTCTATCGGATTGTGCGCTGTCCCAACTACCTCGGTGAGATGGTTATCTGGACGGGCGTGGTGCTCAGCGGCATCGGTGCCGGCCTTGTGTGGTGGCAGTGGCTTATTGTCGCCATCGGCTACATCGGCATCGTCTATGTGATGTTCAGTGGCGCCCGTCGGTTGGAGCTGCGCCAGAACGAGGTCTATGGCAACGACCCCGAATACCAGGCCTACGTCAAGAAAACCCCCATTCTGATTCCGTTTTTGCCCATCCATTCCCTGGCCCGCTATAAATGGCTTCAGGCATGATCTGATTGTTCAGATGGCATAGCCGTCAGTCATGGCATCGAGCAGTTCCTGTTTGTGGGGTAGGGTGGGGTATGGTGTTGGATTATCGTTTATGTCGGGGCATCTGGCTTTTTTTTCTGTTGCGCCATGGCAATGATGACCACCGCTGCGAGAATGAGCACGATACCGATGGCCAGGTAAGCCGTGAACGGTTCGTTGAATACGAGCAGGCCGATGAGCACGGCGGTAAGCGGTTCGAGCGCGCCCAGGATGGCGGTGGCGGTGGAACCGACGTATTT
>Ga0247611_10010924_pt1 | contig 10575 bp, 5 predicted proteins | sample 177DNAGHGhighgp2_FD_192422 | JGI IMG/M metagenome (GOLD analysis project Ga0247611, IMG submission 192422) | Sheep rumen microbial communities from Palmerston North, Manawatu-Wanganui, New Zealand - 1770 DNA GHGhigh gp2 | ecosystem: Host-associated > Mammals > Digestive system > Stomach > Rumen ... | reverse complement strand
GGACTGCGACATCCATGGTACCGTTGACTTCATCTGCGGTGGCGGTGACGTACGTTTCCAGAACACCACTATCTCACTGGAGCCTCGCAACCTTAACGGAACAGGCGGACGTACCGTCGTTGCTCCTACCACCAATACCAACTTCGGTTATGTATTCGATAACTGTAAGGTAGTAGACCTCGCTGAAGGCAAGGGTGACTGGAACTTCGGACGTACATGGCAGAACACGCCAATCACCGTCTACCTGAACACCACCCTCGACGAAAATGCCCAGAAGACCCTCGTAAGCTCACGCTGGACTCAGAAGGGCATGAACAACAAGGATCCGAAGATCTTCGGTGAGTTCAACACCTTAGATGCCGCCGGCAACAATATCACACCTGCCACCAATGTCATCACATCGTTTGGAGGTACCTTCGAAACCATCCTCTCTGCAGAACAGGCTGCCAACTACACTTATGAGAAGATGTTCTCCGAGAATGCTGATAACACATGGGATCCTGCATCTCTGACAAAACAAGTCAATGCACCTGCCAACTTAAAGACTGACGGAACTACCTTGACATGGGATGCCAATAGTGATGCAGCCTACTGGGTAATCTTCAAGAATGGAGACATTGCAGGAGTCACCACTACATCAAGCTATGCCGTAGAAGACGCATCCGCCGAGTATTCTGTACGTGCTGCCAACAAGATGGGCGGACTAGGCGAGGCTGCCATCCTTCCAGGGGTAGCTGTTGTAAAGATCTCCAATGGCGACTATGCCACTTACTATAACAGCAAGCTCAACTTCGAGATCCCCAGCACTTTGAAAGCCTATGTAGTAACAGAGGCAACTACGGAAGCACTGACTTATGCAGAGATTAAAGATATCATCCCTGCAGGTACAGCTGTGATGCTTGAGTCTGTCGACAAGACTTCAGGAGAGTTCACTCTCACATCTACCAGGGAGAAGGCTTCTTACTCTGGCACGAATATGCTGAATGGAAGTGACGAGAACACCATCACAACCTCAGACAACAGTTCATGCCTGTTCTATAAGCTAGCCTTCGGCCACTCTGGTACAGATCTGGCGAAAGCTTTCGGCTGGTATTGGGGCGCTAACGGCGGTGCAGCATTCCTGATAGAGGGCCATCGTGCATGGCTGGCCATTCCTAAGACAGTAGCAGCTACTCGCGGTTACCCCTTAGGAGGCGACGGCACTACCGGCATCAGCAATACCACTTCAGATATACAGAACGACGATGTGTTCTACAACCTCAAAGGACAGCGTGTTGCAGCACCATCGAAGGGCATGTATATACGTAACAACAAGAAAGTTGTTATCAAGTAACAGAAGATTAATCATATAAAATGAACGATTATGAATAAAGTTAAATTTCTGATATGCGTCATCGTTGCCTCAATGGCATTGGCTGCCTGCGATAAGGAGGACAATCCTATAACTACCAACGTAGACAATCCACAGGAGCAAGTTACCGACCAGCCAGCAAACGCACGGGCAAACTAACACTTTTCATCAATCCGCAGATAGAGCGCGAAGGGTCAGCCCTTTGCGCTCTTTTTCGATTTATTTACGTAAATTATGAAAACGTTTACGAGGAATAATTGAGATAAATCAATGGCTTTTCGATTATTTTTAGTACCTTTGCAGCAAATTTACTTTTCAATTATTTAATAATAACTACTAAAATTTATTAAAAACGTATGAACAAAACAATGAAACTGTTGAGCAAACTGTGTCTATTGGCAGCGTTCTTCGTATTGGCTCCACCAGAGCTGATGGCGCAGACGATTGCTAAAGGACAGGTTTTCGACTCTAACAATGAGGCCGTCATCGGTGCGACAGTAGTTGAAAAGGGAAATCCCAAGAATGCTACAGTGACAGACTTCGACGGAAACTTTACGTTAAAGCTTCAGAAAGCGAAGCAAGTGGTGATTTCCTACATCGGAATGGTGACTCAGGAAGTTGCTGCTTCTGGCGACATGAAGATTACCCTGCAGGACGACAACGCATCTCTCGAGGAAGTTGTTGTAGTAGGTTACACCAGCAAAGCCCGTAAAGACCTGACAGGATCAGTCGGTTCCGTAAGCGGAGCAAAGCTGGCAATGGTACCTGTGGCATCAGCCGGTGAGGCTCTTCAGGGAAAAATTGCCGGTGTGCAGGTAAGTACTGTCGACGGTGCTCCTGGTGCAGACATCTACATCAAGATTCGTGGTGGTGCTGCCCTCGGACAGAACAACCAGCCTCTCTACATCGTAGATGGATTCCAGCAGGACAACATCAATGACATTCCTCCTACAGACATCCAGTCAATTGACATTTTGAAAGATGCCTCACTTACTGCAGTATACGGTGCCCGAGGCGGTAACGGAGTTGTTGTCGTAACTACAAAGAGCGCACAGCAGGGCAAAGTAAAAGTAGAATTCAATGCCTATGCTCAGGCTCGCAAGCTCGCTGGCAAGCAAGAGATGCTTGATGCCTATGAGTTCGTGAAATACCAGCGCGACCTTTCTTACAATAACAAGACCAACAACTACGCATTCCGTACAAACTTCGGTAACCCTGCCGATATGGATATTTACAAGAATGCTACAACTCATGACTGGCAGGACGAAATAATGGGTGGAACACCTATCACTCAGATGTACAATGCTACAATCAACGGTGGTAATGACAAACTCAGGTTCAGTACTTCGTTGACCCATCATGATGAGAGAGGTATCGTTGAAGGCTCTGGTGTACGCCGTACAAACATGAACACCAAAATATTCATACAAATCTCACCAAGAGTACGTCTTACCTTGAATCCCCGTTTCACCTATCGCCGTGACATGGGTTCTGGTGCTGACGGTATTGGTACTGGAGGTCTTGTTGGAGTTTTGCGCTATCGTCCTACAAATGGTGTTCGTGAATTCACTTTCAACAAGGAAGAAGCTCTTATATATAATACGGAGCGCTACTGGAAGCTAGCCAGTCCAAAGGATGACATGGATCAGAACTGGCAGAAGAAACATTCATACAGTTTCACTAACCAGGCATCATTAACATGGGAAATCATAGACGGTCTGACTTTCAAGTCTGACATTGCACAGTTCTGGGGATTCTCTGACAATAACCAATTCTATGGTTATCTGACAGACAATGCCCACAACAATAATGATATGCCATTGGCCTATATAACCGATGTTAAGAGAAACAAGTACACATGGACAAACACTCTGAACTACGCATTCACCGTAAAGGAAGACCATAACTTCTCATTCCTGATAGGCCATGAGATGTTCGACGATCAAAGAAGAACAAATGTTCAAAGGTCACGTTACTTCCCACAGCTAATTTCACCAGAGAAGGCTTTCGACAACATGGGTCTCGGTTCAGCTTATTATGCATCATCAACAGTGAAGACACCTGACCGTATGCTTTCATTCTTCGGACAAGCCAACTACAACTACATGCACAAGTACCTCCTTTCCGTCACAATGCGTGCTGATGGTAGTACAAAGTTCGCACCTGGACATCAATGGGGTTACTTCCCCGCTGTATCTGGAGCCTGGGTTGTTTCAGAAGAGCCTTGGTGGAATAAGAGTCTTATTAACCAGTTTAAGATTAGAGCTGCTTTCGGTCTTGCAGGTAACAATGACATTGGTGATGACATGTGGCGCTATCAGTATGACATCAGTTCCAATGGCGGACCTAGCTGGGGAGAGAGTAATCTTACTGAAAATGGTGAGACATACTATGCAGCCAGCAGCACATTCCCCAATGAGGCAATCAAGTGGGAGACAACAGTAAACCGCAACTTGGCATTCGACATTAGCATGTTCAAGGGTCGCCTGACAATCACACCGGAGTTCTATTGGAACACCACACGCGACATGCTCTACACCAGCTATATTCCAACTACTACAGGTTATAGCAGACAGGTGCAGAACGTAGGTGAGGTGACAAACAAGGGTATTGAACTTACCCTAAACTACCAATTGTTCCAGAAGAAGGACTTCGACCTGAGTGTTAATGCAACCCTCGGATACAACAAGACCAAGGTTAACAAGCTTAACAGCGAGGATTCGGAAATCTGGGCAAGCAGTAAGCGCTCCAGCTGGGCTCCCGGCTACGATGACTTCTGTCTTCGCGTTGGTGAGGAAATCGGTTTGATCTACGGTTTCGTTTATGACGGCATCTATACATTCGACGACTTCGAGCGTGACGGCTTCACTTACAAGTTAAAGGAAGGCGTGGTTAATGGTCTCTATGCAAAGAACACAGATACAGCCCTGAACAATGTTCATCCTGGAGATCCCAAATTCAAGGATTTGAATGGTGATGGACAGATTGACGAAAACGACCGTACTATTATCGGTAATACCAACCCACGCCTACAGGGTGGATTCGGATTCAGTGGTTCATGGAAGAACTTTGACTTCAATGCAAACTTCGTTTATTTCCTGAACTTTGACGTGCTGAATGCTACAAAGTACCGTCTGTCATCATCCAAGGGCAATTCTATCTCTACAAGTCCACTTAACGTTTCCGCAGACTTTGACTACGATAGCCGTTGGGTATACTTCGGTGATATCTACAACACAAATGCTGACGGCACCCAGTCACTCTACTGGATGAGTGAGCAGCTGGTAAACAACAGCCAGAAGTATGATTACCTGAACGAGTACGAGCGTATCAACGCCAACAAGACTCTTTGGAATCCAATGCGTGTTTCTACCGACTACACAACATCTTATTTCGTAGAGGACGGCTCGTTCCTGCGTCTACAGAACGTAACTTTAGGTTATACGCTTCCCAAGAACCTGACCAATAAGTTTGGCGTAGAGCGCCTGCGCGTTTACTTCACCGGCTCTAACCTTTTCTGCATTACAAGCTACTCTGGCTATGACCCTGAAGTTGATATCCAGAGCGGTCTGACTCCAAGTGTCGACTACAACCGTTATCCACGTAGCCGTGCATATCTGTTAGGTATTAACTTATCATTCTAAAAAAGCAATACAATGAAGAAGAAAAATATAATCATTGCAGGACTGACACTCCTTGGTCTTACCGCTTGTAGCGACTTCCTGGATGTGGAGGCTCCCTCAAGTGTTACTGACGAATATGTGTTCAGCAACACAGAAGAGGCCAACACATTGCTTAATGGTGTCTATCAGGCTCTGGCGAGCAACAACACATACGGCAATGCTCTCCTGACGACCTATAATCTGAATAGCGATGTTGAGTTTACGACAAGTTCAGCGGAATCTCAGACAGCCTCACATAACGAGTATAAGCTGTTTGATGCTGAAGCTGATGCCAGCGGACTCATCAATCTATGGAACCAATTCTATACAACTATCGAGCGCGCAAACAATTTTGTAAATGCCGCAGAGAAGAGTAATCTTGCCACAAACGAGGATATGCTCCAGATGATTGGCGAGGCAAAGTGTATACGCGCCATGAACTATCTTGATCTGGTTATCCTTTTCGGAGATGTTCCTTTCTCATTGACACGTTCATACGACTCTGATGACATGGTAATGCCAATTTCAGATCGTGACGTGATACTTTCCACTCTTATTGACGACCTTAGCAAGGCTGCCCCGAAGATGAAACTTTCGAGCGATGTTACTGAGGGAGTTGAGCGTTGTACCAAAGAGTTTGCATGGGCACTCATTGCCCGTATGGCTATGTTCCGCGGCGGCTACTCTCTGCGTCCCAACACAGCAAACTCTAGTGATGTCGGCACAATGCAACGTCCTAACGACTATCAGCAGTATTATCAGATTGCAAAGACCTATTGTGACTCTGTAATGAAGGCCAACACCCATAGTCTATCAAAGGACTGGTACGACGTATTCATTGATGAGTGCAACTATAGGGTTGACAACGACGATGATCCAATCTTCGAGATTCCATTTACAAGGAATGTCAATGGCTATATCGGCTATGCTCATGGTCCTAGCGGCGGTTCAATTGCCGCAGGTGGCACAGAAGCCCCCAACTACTGGGGAACATCTGGAGGCGGTATACGTCTCAATGCTTTCTTCCGTTTCACTTATGACCCACAGGATGTACGCCGCAATGCCATCGGATATTGGAGCTACGACGGTTATGGAACACCATCTGTCCAGACCGGTTACAATAACTTCTGCAACAAATGGTCTAAGTTCTGGGACGAGAATCATAGTCAGGGCATCACAAGTTCTTACAATACCGGTATCAATTTCCCATATATCCGATATGCAGATGTTTTGCTGATGTATGCTGAGGCAGAAAATGAGCTTAATGGTCCAACGGCAGCAGCAAAAAATGCTTTAAAGCAAGTACGTGAGCGTGCTTTCCGCGGTGCGTCGAACAGCGGTGAGATGGTTAACACATACGTTGAAGCTGCAGGTACCAAGGATGCTTTCTTTGAACTTATCTTTAATGAACGTGCATGGGAATTTGCCGGTGAAGGTATTCGCTGGAAGGATCTCGTACGCTGGAACCGCTACGCAGAGGTTGTCTTCAAGACTTTCTGGACATACTACGGAAAGGCTGTTGATGACTATTCATACGATATAGATGACAAGTTCGACACCTACCCCACCGACTTCTTCTATAAGATTGTCGACAATCCTGGTGACGGCAGCTATCCTAACAAGACACTGCAGGTACTACAGTTCTTCAAGTATGAGTCTGACACCCTGACTATTGACAACCTCTGGGAGAACTTCGGACTGAATGGTAAGTATATGCCATCTACGACAGGTGCTGATGCCTGGAAACAAGGCGCATGGTTCAGCTGGCAGAACGATGACGGTGCACGTCCTGAAGTACGCTGCTCACTGCGTGGATACATCTATATCAATGTGGAAGGAACGAAGATTCCTGCATCTATGCCAGAACTGACTCCGGGTATGAACTACAGCACTCTACCTCCTGTAAGATACATCTTGCCTATTCCGCAGGATGCCGTAACACGCAGTAACGGAGTATACAAGAATTACTATGGCTATTAATTCTAAAAAGAGACGAATAATGAAGAAATATAGTTTTTATTGCCTCCTGCTTCTGGCAAGTGCCTCTTTGGCATTTACAAGTTGTAAGGATGACAAAGTAGATACAGACAACTATGATCACCAAAGTGATCGTCTGTTTATGCCACAGTTCCGTGTGACACAGAACACTTCCAATAGCCAGGACCAGTATGGTTGCGGTATTGCAAGTGAATTCCCGTATAGCGGTAGCACGCATGTCAACGACATCTGGCTTAACTGGTATGGCGTTGAAGGTGCTGTTGCCTATCATCTGAAAGGTAAAGTACAGGGTGGTCGCTGGAACAAAGACGAGGTGCTCGACACAATGCTTTATGTAGATGAGCAGCATCCTGAGCGCAGCCTCAGTTTCCTGCATCAGGACCTGGCCTATTCTACCGGATATCTCTACTGTATTCAGGCGATTTCTCCAAAAGGTGAAGCTTATAACTCAAAGTGGTCTGGTTGGCTGAGTGAGGCTGCTGATGGTTCTGATGACCTTGGTCACCAGCCTGACATGTCACGTGACGATGATCGCGGTGCCCTTTGGACAGGATCGCTCAACACTGGTATGCGCTATGACATTCCTGCTATCTTCTGGGTAGAGAACGTAACAAAGAATACCATGCGTGTACGCTTTAACACTACAGTGGAAGGAACATATAAAGACTTCCTTGAAGCCTCAGATAGCCTGACAATTTCATCCGACGGCAGTAAGTGGATATTTGACCGCATCACCATCCAGCCGTCTTCAGACAATCCTGATCTGCCATCGCTATCACACAATCTGTCCTCTACAGATTTGGAGAATGGATATGTAGATTTCACAGGTCTGGAGTCTAATGCCGCCTACATTGTAAATGGTTCTAACTCAAAAGTTAAACGTTACTATGATAGTCAGTTCAACAGCACAATGGTACGTATGCAGGGAGATGCTGCAGAGCCAATAAAGATTGAATGGGCTCCAGATCCAAACGATACCATTCTCTCAAATACTGTTAAGAATGCTAAAGAACTGCTTGGCAAAGCAACACGTATTGACACTGTCTTTATTAATTATATGAAGGACAATTCAATCTCTGAGGGTCAAGTATTCTATCTGGAAGGTGGAAAGACATATTATATCCAGTCTAGCTTCAACATGACCAAGGGCTTTACCCTGGAGACCGATCCTGCCGACCTTGCTGCAGGCAAGGGACGTGCTGAGATTCTGCTGGGAGTAGGATCCAGCGATGATGCAGGCTATTCTACCAACGCAACAACTATTATGCTCTGTCGTAATGCTGCAAGCGGAGCTGAGAATGGTGTATCACTCGCCATTCAGCCCATCCACTTCAACGAACTGAACATCCATCCACATATGGTATGGAACTATATGGATAAGAATGGTACTGGTGGAGACAGCAAACGTAATATCAACGGAAACTACTTCATCAACATGAACTCTCAGGGTCTGTCATTCTCACTCTCAGAGCTAAGTATCACTAACTGCCAGTTCAGCGGTCTGACACGTGGTTTCATCCGCTTCCAGGGTCCTAACCGTCAGTTGATTGAGCACATGAAGGTTGAAGGCTGTGTATTCACAGACTGTGGTCCATACGATAACAATGGACGTGGATACTCTTGGTTTGCTGGTCCTGGTAACCGTAAGGACTCTAACTTCTTCCAGTGGTTGGAGGTAAAGAACAACTCGTTCATCGATGTTCCAAAGCATGCTTTCGTTTCTGAGAATGGTAACCTTGCATGGCCTGCGAACACAAGATGGAACATTGAGATTGAAAACAACACGTTTGTAAACCTCAGCCCACGTTCTAGTAGTAGCGGTCACGGACTATTGCTTGAGACCCGATATGCACCTGCCGGCAGTAAGATTACTGTGAAAAAGAACCTCTTCGTAATGGTTCGCAAGGGCGACAGCGACGACCGTAACCTCTATATGCGCGGTATGCGTATCGATACAAAGGACATCATCTACGACTTTGCCGACAACTACGCAACAACCGTTCCTGCATGGGGTAACTATAAGGCTTCAACAGATGAGACGACCACACTGAGTGACGGACTGTTCACAAACTATCAGTTCAGTCATAGTTCAAGTGGTGCTGGATATCAGAAAGGTGCCTTGAATGTTGGTGGATATGGTGAGACTCAGATTAAGTTCGGTGACAACCGTAATGGAAATGAGGATGATGCTGTAGGATATCAGCTTACTCCAGAAGAGTTGTTCAAGGATCCTCAGCCATTGGAAGCTAACGGTGGTATGAATATGCATCGTCACAATGTCGATGGTTTCTACTACAACAACACGGATCGTGTGAAGAACCACCCAATCGTTACCAAGAAGATTGGTGACCAGCGTTGGGCAACAGGCGCAGCTTGGAAGTAATCAAAGAAAACTCCTACATATTAGGGGTGGGTGCAATCCTGTACCCACCCTTTTTTGCTAAAAATATGAAAAGAATTCTACTACTATTTCTTATGTTAGGAAGCTGGCTCTTTTCTATTGCCCAGGAAAGAAACTATGACTTTGTTGTGGCGAAGGACGGGAGCGGATACTTCACAACTGTTCAAGCAGCAATTAATGCTGTACCAGATTATCGTAAGGCCGGCGCTACACGAATTCTGATACGTAAGGGTATCTACAAGGAAAAGATTGTTATTGCCGGGAGTAAGCAAGGCGTTCAACTTATCGGTGAAGACGGAGCTGTGCTTACCTACGACGACTACGCAAGCAAACCGAATATCTTCGGCGAGAACAAAGGGACAAGCGGTTCTGGCAGCATATATATCTTCGGCCCGGACTTCATGGCAGAGAATATCACCTTTGAAAACTCATCAGGTCCCGTAGGACAGGCTGTAGCATGCCATGTCGCTGGTGACAGAGCAGTATTCCGCAAATGTCGTTTCCTTGGATTTCAGGATACACTTTATACCTTCGGTGAAAATACAAGAGAGTATTATGAGGACTGTTATATAGAGGGAACGGTAGATTTTATCTTCGGCAAGGCTACTTGTGTGTTTAACCGTTGTGAGCTGCGCAGTAAGAGGAGCGGAGGATTTCTCACAGCTCCCGCCACTCCACAGGGTTGTAAGTATGGCTACGTGTTCTATGACTGCAAACTTACCGCAGACGATGGTGTAGAGGATGGTACCGTATACCTGTCACGTCCCTGGCGCCCATACGCCAAGGCTGTATTTATCCGTTGTGAGATGGGACGCCACATCAAGCCTGAGGGCTGGAACAACTGGGGCAAGGCCACCAACGAGCTCACGGCATACTACGCAGAATATCAGAGCATGGGAGCCGGGGCTAATCCTGACAAACGTGCAAAATGGTCGCACCAGCTGACAGACATTACGGATTATGACATCCACGAAGTCTTGAAAGGCTTAGACGAATGGGAGCCTATTAAGTAAGAAAATATTTGTTTACCACAAAGATACCACAAAAATGAAACTGTCAAAAAAACGAATCGTAATATTTCTAGCAACCTTGCTGACGGCGGGAGCAATCTCAGCAGTAGAAAAAACACCCGCATTTCCCGGAGCTGAAGGATTCGGCAAGTA